>JAEIGA010003232.1_pt1 | contig 25591 bp, 16 predicted proteins | sample 9270691 | NCBI WGS metagenome assembly JAEIGA01 (sample SAMN17057246, study PRJNA624740) | gut metagenome | biome: biome; isolation source: fecal sample | host: Bos grunniens | place: China: Xizang | collected 2019
CGTATACGTCGTAGTCGCGGATGGGCTTTACGTCAATCTGTGAACCGGGCAAGAATGCCTCGATACCAAATACGTCTACGATCATACCGCCCTTTGTGCGGCACTTAACGTAACCCTTGATGATCTCGTCGTTGTTGAGTGCCTCGTTAACACGATCCCAGCTCTTAAGCTGACGAGCCTTCTTGTGAGAGAGTGACAACTGACCACCCTTATCCTCAACCGACTCAACGTAAACCTCAACCTTCTCGCCTACGGTCAAGTCGGGGTTGTAACGGAACTCTGTTGCTGCGATAAGACCCTCTGACTTGTAGCCGATGTTTACGGTGATCTCGCGCTTGTTGATCTCGGTAACAGTACCCTCAACAACCTCACCTACAGCTACATTCGACAAAGTCTTGTCATAAGCTGCTGCAATCTCCTCCTTCGACTGGTTGTACAAACCAAGGTCATTCTCGAATGCATTCCAATCGAAATTCTCGTTCGCTACAAAAATGTTCTGCTCCATAATGGAAAAATAGTTTTGCGATACAATCGCTCGTTAAAAGTTAATAAATAGGTTTTCTTCCCACGCGTTGCCCGCTTAAAGCTATGCCTCGGCATAAGCCTTATGCGCGCACGTTAGGGACTGCAAAGGTAAACATTTTTTTGTGATAACAAGCCCCTTGCGATAAATTTTATGAAAAATATTGATTTTTATTGTGTTACCACCCCCTACGCTCCGTCGCAAACTGCTATTTTTTGGCGCATCATAGCCTTGCTCAAGCAAAAAAAAGCCCGTTGCAGCAAGTGCCACAACGGAGCTATCATTATTAAAACACTGCCTCGGGCTACCGTCAGCCTCTTGGCTACTTTCTGCCGTCGAAGTAGTAGGGTGCATAGTGCCAGCCCATAGCGTCGTAGAAGCCACGCAGCGTCTGCATCTTCTCGCGTATGGTAGTGTCATTACGGCGGTCAACCGACCACTGTACCTCCGACATTGCAGCAAGACGTGGCAGCAGCATAACCTCCAGGGTCTCAATATCCTTAATATACTCGCTCCACATATTACACTGAACACCAATGATATACTTGCGTGCGTCGTCATCAAGACCTGCGTATGGATCCCACGCATATACCTTCTCGAAGGGGATATGTCCGCCGATATGTAGACCCTCACCCTTACGGCTCTCGGTCTGGTAGAAGTTGAAGTAGCAGAGGCTCATAGGTGTCATCACGACGTTGTTGCCACGCTTGGCTGCGTAGATGCCGCCCTCGATGCCGCGCCACGACATAACGGTAGCGGTAGGTGTAACACCACCGTCGAGTATCTCGTCCCAGCCTATCATCTTGCGTCCGTGGGCGTTAAGGTACTTCTCTATGCGTGCCACGAGGTAGCCTTGCAGCTCCTCCTCGTTCTCAAGACCCTGCGCCTTCATCATTGCCTGGCAGTGCTCGCACTCCTTCCAACGCTCTTTGGGGCACTCATCGCCACCAATGTGTATAAGCTCCGAGGGGAATAGTTCGATGACCTCGGCGAGGACATTCTCCAAAAACTCGTATGTTGTCTCCTTACCTGCGCACATCACCTCGGGTGTCACGCCCCACATCGTCCACACATCCACCGTCTGCTCGTTGCAGCCCAACCACGGTAGCGCGTGGAGGGCAGCCTGTGCGTGTCCAGGCATCTCTATCTCGGGGATGATGACGATGTGTCGCTGTGCAGCATACGCCACAACATCGCGTATATCATCCTGTGTGTAGTAGCCACCGTAGGGCTTGCCGTCCCAGAACTCGGGGCGCAGACCGTGACCTATAAGTGTCTCGCTACGCATAGAGCCTTTTGTGGTAAGCTCGGGATAACGCTTTATCTCGATGCGCCAGCCCTGGTCGTCGGTAAGATGCCAGTGTAGGCGGTTGACCTTATGTGCCGCGAGGATGTCGATATAACGCTTCACATCCTCTACCGAGAAGAAGTGGCGCGCAACGTCGAGGTGTACGCCGCGATAGGCAAACGTAGGCTCATCGGCAATGAAGCAGCAGGGGACAACGCCGTTGCCAACGACTATTAGCTGGCGCAGTGTCTGCAAGCCGTAGAATACGCCCTTTGCGCTACCGCCAATGATGAGGATACCCTCCTCGGATACCGTCATCTCGTAACCCTCCTCGTGTATGCAGCTATCTGTGCGTACCTTGATGCCCTTACCGCGCTTTACGCACTTCATAGGCTTCTTAAGGTTGAAGTGTGGCATCATCTCCGTAGCAAATAGCTCTGCCTCGTTCCATAGCTCATCGTTTACGATGATATGTGTCTTGCCTGTAACGAGATACGTGCCCTCGGCTGCGAGGTCGACGTATGCGGGCTCGGGGATGATGTTAAGTGTTGCCGCCTCTGTGGTTGTGGTGTGCAGCATAAGTGTTGCTACTGCAAGTAGTAGTGTAAGAAGTCGTCTCATATAGGTTAATGTGTTTGTCAATGGTTATTGGTTGTATATAAAAGCAAAGGTACAAAAAAAATTGAAATAAGCGCGAGAGAAGAGGAAAAAGAGTCTAGGAAGAGGGTTATATTTGGGGTTGGATGGGGTTGGATTGCAATATTTGAGTCCTGCGCACTTGCTTTGCATAAAACAGCGATGCCCGCAGACTTCATAGTCCGCAGGCACCGCCCTCAAATATACTTATATTACGGTTTATCGAACAAGTATAACGTAGTCGTGAGCCTCAAGCTCTGCCACATAGCTGTCGCCAAGCTGCACGCGCTCACCTGTCATAAGGTTTTGCCACTCACCACTAACGGGTACAACAACATTTGTTGAACTTGCCATAGTTGAGAAGTTTGCAACCATAATAACATTGTCCATAACGAGCACCTTGCCAGCCATATCGCTGTCGCCGAACTTCTGTGTGCGCACCTTAACGTCGTCCTGTGCATAGATATCAGGACGTGAGTTACGGAACTTAAGCACCTTGGAGATAGCGTCATAGATAGCCTTGCGGTCAGCATCGTCGTAGTAGTTCCACTTAACGGGCTTGCGACCTGTGCGACCATTCTGCTCGATAGAGATGTCGTAGCCAAGCTCACCAAACTGCCACATCATCTTGGGGTAGGGCGTGAGGAAGTGGAAGGCGTATACGGCCTGTATACGTTTCGAGATAATCGACCAGTCGTTCTTCAACCACGCGGGGCCATAGGTGATAGCCTTGTAGGCGATGCGCTCCTCGTCGTGTGTCTCGATATTGTTGATGCGACCACTCTTGTAGCTCGCAAAGTTACTCTTGTTGTTGCCTGTGTAGCCCATAACACTCTCCTGGTAGCCACCGAGGTTGTTGTTGTTCCAGCACAATGCGCCAACAGTGCTATAAAGCTCGTTCTCCTCCTTTTGGTCGCAGAAGTGCTCGAAGATGACGTATGCATCCTCCTCAACCTCGCGTATAGCGCGTGCGTAGTCGCTCAATATGCCGACACGCTCTGCCGAGTAGTTCCAAGCGTCATAGTTGCTGGGCTTCTGCACAAAGCCCTTGGTAAGATCGAAGCGGAAACCATCGATATTGTACTCCTCAAGCCAGTACTTCAAAACCTCCTTGAAGTAGGTGCGTGTCTGGTCGTATAGGTGGTTGAAGTCGTGGAATACGCTGAAGTTGTGGGGCGCAGAGACGTTGAAGAAGGGGTTATCCGAGGTTGTGCAGCTATTGTTGCTGTTCCACCACATCTTGGCGTAGGGGAACTGACCCGTAGCGTGGTTGAACACGACATCAACGATTACGGCGATGCCGCGCTTGTGGCACTCGTCGATAAATCGCTTGTATGCCTCGTCAGTACCGTATGCCTTGTCGGTGGCAAAGTAGAAGCAGGGGTTATAGCCCCACGAGTCGTTGCCGTCGAACTCCTGGATAGGCATAAGCTCGATAGCGTTGATGCCGAGGGTCTCGAAGTAGTCGAGTTTTGCGGTGACAGCATCTATTGTGCCGTTGGTAGTGAAGTCACGGATGAGCAACTCGTAGATAGCCAACATATTCTCGTCGGGACGCTCAAAGTCAGTCACTTGCCAGCTATACTCCACCTCGTCAATATCGAATACAGAGACGATGTCTGTGGTGTACTCTGCGGGATATGGCTTGAGGTTGGGATATGTTGCCGAGGAGATGTACTTATCGTTCCACGGGTCAAGAATCTTGGTCGCATACGGATCGCCAATCTTGATTGTGTCGTTAACGAGGAACTGATAACCATACTCAACGCCCGACTGCAAGCCCTCCACGGTAGTCCAGAAGAGGTCGCCATCGCGCTTCATAACATACTCATTCATAGGCTTATAGTTGTTGAAGTCGCCGAGAAGTATCACGCGCTGCTTGCCTGGAGCATATAGTACGAAGGTGGCTGCATTACCCTCAACGACAACACCGCCGTTAACGTCAACGGGGCAGGGTGCATTCTCGGTAGCGCCAAGCACAGCCACAGATACGCTCTCCTCGATGGTCTCTGTGCCGTCGGTAGCCACAGCCTTAAAGGTGTAGTCGCCAGCAGCTGTTGCCTCAAATGTGTAGTTTAGAGTGTCATCGGTGGTTGTAGCAACCTCCTCCTCATTCTTATAGAGCGTAAGAGATGTGGCAGCCTGCTGCTTAACCTGTACCTCGCACTTGTCGCCAACCTGCATAATAAGACCGTCAGCAGGTGTCACAAACAACACTGAAAGACCCTCCTCAACAAGGTCGATGAAGATGTCGTTGCCGTTGTCCTTGAGCTGTGTTGAGCCATCAGCCGAGCGGAATACAAAGGCGAGTTTTAGAATCTTCTCACCTGCGGGTACACCGTAGTATGCGCGGGGACCACCTTTGATGGTAAGCTCCCAGATGTTATTGCCCTTTGATGCGAGCTTGCACGCGTCGATATTTACGTTCCAATCTGCCTTGACATACTTCCAGTCGCTTGAGGCTGTGCTCTTGTCGGTGATAACGCCTGTGTGTGCGTACAAATCACCCTTAAAGCCCTCGATAGCAGTGCCTTTGCCATTAATGATGACCTTAACATCGGTGGTCATATCCTCTGTTACAAAGGCGGGGTCGGTAGAGATAAATGGGTACTCTGTAGGCTTGTTTGGGTCAGGATCGGGGTCAGGATCGGGATCTGGGTCAGGATCGGGATCAGGCTGCTCTTGACCGCCCTGGTTGTTGGGGCCCTGGGTGTTCCAACCATCATCAGTACAAGCTGCTGCCATACATAGTGTAAGCAAGGCAGCAATTAAAAAACGCAGAGTTTTCATCGCTTAAATATTTAGTTTTACTTTTTACTATAATCAGTGTTGACGTAGATAATACATATATTTAATATATATTATCACAGCGACAAAGGTAGAACAAAAAAATTACATCTAAAAATAACTTTTTAATAATTTACCCGTCGGTAATATAATGTGTACAGACGGCTAATTATTGGGAGTGAGTGGTATGTTCGTCGACTGCGACGTGCGTGTTTATGAGCAGGAGCGACAAAAAACAGTGTGTCGAGATTTCTACTTTCGCAGATTTTTCGTATCTTTGCATTGATTAACGTAAACGCTCATTTATAATGAAGAGGACAATAATCGATCTATTTGAAGAGTCTGTCGGTAAATACGGACATAAGGAGTTTTTGCTCGAAAAACACGACGGACAGTTTATTCCCACAACTTACAGCGAGTCTCGTGTGGCTGCACTAAATATTGGTGCTGGTCTTGCTGCACTTGGCATAGAGCGTGGTGACCGTGTGTCGATACTCGCCGAGGGTTGTAACAACTGGATAATCTCGGAGCTTGGTCTGTTATATGCAGGTGCTATTAGTGTGCCGTTGTCGATAAAATTGGAGGAGTCTAACGACCTTCTGTTCCGTTTGCGGCACGCCGACGTAAAAGCGATATTTGTATCGAGAAACCAGCTGCCGAAGATACGCCGTATTGCTGCCGATTTGCCCGATTTGAAACATATCATAGTTTGGGGCGTGGAGCGCGCAGAGCTTCGTGCAGAGGAGAGAAGCCTCGATGAGATTGCTAATATGGGTGTCGACTATCTGAAGGAGAATGGCGACGCGTTTATGGCTATCGGCAAGGCATTGCAAAATGACGATATTGCAACTATCACCTACACCTCTGGAACGACTGCCGACCCCAAGGGTGTGGTGCTCACGCATCGCAACTATACTGCCAATGTTGAGCAGGCACTCTCTGTGATGTCGATACCTCCCACGTGGCGTACGCTTATCATCCTGCCTTTGGATCACTGTTTTGCGCACGTTGTGGGCTTCTATATTATGATTGCTTGCGGTGCATCGGTGGCTACTACCGAGGTTGGTCGTACCCCGATGGAGACCCTCAAGAATATACCTATAAACATAAAGGAGGTGCGTCCCCACTTCTTGTTGTCTGTGCCAGCTCTCGCCAAGAACTTCCGCAAGAGCATCGAGACCTCGATACGCAAGAAGGGCAAGACCACAGAGCGTCTGTTTAACCTTGCGCTCAAGACCTCGTATGCATATCAGGCAGATGGCTACTCAAAGGGCAGGGGATGGCGCGCGCTGCTCAAGCCTGCGGTAGTGCTATTTGACAAGATTCTATATAGTAAGGTGCGCGAGGCATTCGGCGGCGAGCTGCAATTCTTCGTTGGTGGTGGAGCACTCCTCGACAGCGAGCTGCAACGCTTCTTCTACGCCATAGGTATCCCTATGTTCCAGGGCTATGGTCTGTCGGAGGCAACACCCGTCATCTCGACTAATGCACCCACCAAGGGTGACCACCGTTTTGGCTCGTCGGGTCGCTTGGTTAAGCCTCTCGACATAAAGATTTTAGACGACGAGGGTCGTGAGCTCCCTGCGGGCGAGAAGGGCGAGATTGTCATCCGTGGCGAGAATGTTATGGCGGGATACTGGAAGAACCCCGAGTCGACTGCCGACACAGTGCGCGATGGCTGGCTCCATACAGGAGATATGGGCTATATGTCCAAGGATAACTTCCTCTATGTGCTGGGTCGCTTCAAGAGCCTGCTTATATCGAGCGATGGCGAGAAGTATAGCCCCGAAGGTATGGAGGAGGCTATTGTTGACAAGTCGCCGCTCATAGACCAGATAATGATATACAATAACCAGAACCCATATACCATAGCTCTTGTTGTCGGCTCCAAGGAGAATCTCAACCGAGCTCTCGATGAGAGGGGTGTTACGGGGGATGCTCGTGCCGAGGAGGCTGTTAAGCTCGTAGCAGGCGAGATTGCCAAGTATCGCACGGGTGGCATCTATGCCGATGAGTTTCCCGATAGATGGGTGCCTGCCGTCGTTGCCATTGCAGACGAGCCATTTACCGAGCAAAATGGACTTGTCAATAGCACTATGAAGGTTGTGCGCAACAAGGTCGAAAAACACTTCGCCGATGCCATCAGCCACGCATACACCCCCGAGGGTAAGGCTGCAGGCAACGAGCGTAATATAGTATCTATGAGAAAATTGCTGGGTTAATCAGCAATTTTCTCTCTTTTTACCCTCTCCCTACATCCCACTTATACCCGATTTTGCCCCTCTTCAGCGCACCAAAATTGTGTAATCGGAACGCATTTTGCAGATAGTGCGGTGTCGCCGCTGTGTAACACGAAAAATTGACCAATTGTGTAGACATTATTAGCATATTAATTATAGGTAAGCGAGCAGCCGAGTAATTTCGTGTATCTTGATGAAAACTTCAGGCAGGATAGCACCATATAGCGTGCCCGTGCGAGCTCTAAAATGTGCGAAATTCGCAGAGAGAGCGGTGCAGTAATGCAGTATGTTTTTTTAGTGTCATCATACAAAAATGTTATAAAAAATTTGGTGGAGAAACGATTTATGCTTATATTTGCACGTAAAAATATACACAAAAGTAGACGGAAAAACAGATAATAAAAAGGAATAAAAACACGCTCTGCGCTGTATCTGGTTAAGGCTCAGCGTTTTAGGTTAGCTAAAAACAGCCATTATTGTACACCGATAATGGGGTGTTGTTGGCAATATATTATATGTATTACGTGGGCTATGCGCGTACTCGCATAGGGGATTTGAGCTGGTCGGCGGGTGCATAAATGGAAACAGAGCAAAAAAAATGGTGTGAATTTGCTGAAATTTGCAAAGCAGAAAGACTATTAATGAACTAAAAAAATAGATGTATGAAAATTAAAAACTTTACTCTTACTCTTATTGCAATGTGCTGCTGCGTTAGCGTATTCGCTGGTAGACCACAGAGCAAAACTGACGAGACTGTTGAGTTCCGTCCTCATTGGGATATCCAGTTGCAGGGTGGTGCTGCTTACACTTTGGGCGAGTCTTCAAAGTTCACTGATCTCGTTTCACCCGCTGCATTCCTTTCAACCAACTACAAGTTCCACCCCGCAATGGGCGTGCGCTTCGGTCTTGGTGGCTGGCAGGGCAAGGGTATCTACATCGAGGAGAAGAATGTGTATAAGTACAACTTCGCACAGCTCTTCGCTGACTACAAGCTCGATTTGAGCACCCTTATTGGCGGTTACAACCACAAGCGCGTTTGCGGCGTATATGTATTCGCTGGTATCAGCGGTATGTATGGCTTCAACAACCGCGAGGTTAACGAGATTGCTGCCTCTCTTCCTTCTTGGTCAGAGCAGTTTGAGTATAAGTGGGATGAGCGTGCATTCTTCACTGGTCGTCTTGGCTTGGGTCTCGACTTCCGTGTAAGCAAGCGCGTAAACCTCAACCTTGAGGCTAATGCAGAGATGCTTTCTGACCACTTCAACTCAAAGCGTGCTGACAACCTTGACTGGCAGTTCAACCTCTTGGCAGGTGTATCTGTAGGTTTCGGTGATAAGACTGCAGAGTCACGTGTATGGCGTGAGAAGGTAGAGGCTGAGGAGGCTGCTCGTATCGCTGCAGAGCGTGCCGAGGCAGAGCGTCGTGAGGCAGAGCGTCGTGAGAACGAGCGTCTTGAGAATGAGCGTCGTGAGGCAGAGCGCATCCGCAAGGAGCAGGAGGCTGCAGAGTTGGCTGCAAAGAAGGCTGCTGCAGAGCGTGCTGCAAAGATCGAGGAGAACTCTGACAACGTATTCTTCCTTATCGGTTCATCTTACATCCGCAAGGCTGAGCTCGAGAAGGTTAACAAGCTCGCAGAGTGGATGAAGGCTAACGAGGACTTCAACTTGTGCATCATCGGTCACGCAGATAAGGAGACTGGTAGCGCAAACGGTAATATGAAGCTTTCAGAGCAGCGTGTAAACAACGTTAAGAAGGCACTTGTTAAGGCTGGTATTCCTGAGAGCCGCATCGTTGCTGACTTCAAGGGTGACACTGTACAGCCTTTCGAGGAGAATGCAAAGAACCGCGTTGTAACTTGCACATTGGAGTAATTGAAATCATTCGAGATTTAAATAAAACCAATAACAAATTATTATTTACCTATTTTAATTAAACTATGAAGTACTTTTCAAAGTTACTGAGTATGTTCCTGGTAGGAATGGTACTCGTATCGGTTGGTTGTACCGATTATGATGAGCAGATCCGTGATTTGCACAACAAAATCGACGAGAACCAGACCAACATGACCGACAAGGTTGACGCAGAGATCAACGCTCTGGAGGCTGACCTTGCACAGGTTAAGGCAGATCTTGAGGCTGCTTTGGAAGCTATGAAGAATGAGCTTTCAACTAAGCACAAGGAGGATGTTGATGCTCTTAAGGCTATCGACGCTGAGTTGGACGGCAAGATTGCCGAGGCTAACAAGTCTATCCTCGCACTTGACGCTAAGTTGGCAGAGGAGGTTAAAAAGCTCAACGGCGAGATCGACACTCTTGAGGCTGCATTGGAGGCTGCAAAGAAGGAGCTTGCTGATGCTATCAAGACTGGTGACGACGCAGTTAAGGCTGAGTTGACCAAGAAGATCACTGATCTTGAGACATCTCTTCTTGCAAAGATCAACGAGCTTCAGACAAAGCTTGAGGGCGAAATCGAGAATCTCCGCAAGGATATGCAGGGAAAGATCGATGAGGCTAACAAAGCTATCAAGGCTGCAAACGACGAGATCGACGCTTTGGATATTCGCGTAGGTACACTTGAGACTGACGTTGATGCTATCCAGAAGGATATCACTGACATCGAGAAGGAGATCGCTGACAACAAGGCTGCTCTTGAGCAGGCTATCAAGGACGGCGACGCAGCTGTTAAGGCTGAGCTCGAGGCAAAGATCGCTGCTTTGGAGTCAGAGTTGAAGGGTAAGATCGCTGCACTTGAGGCACAGGATAAGAAGTTCGCAGAGCAGTTGAAGGAGATTGAGGATAACCTCAACGCACTTTCTGACCGCGTAACTGCTAACTACAACGAGCTTAAGGGTGACCTTGCTGCTCTTGAGACAAAGCTCCAGGCACAGATCGACGCTAACAAGCGCGCTATCGCGGAGAACGCTATTGATATCGCTGCTTTGCAGGCACAGGCAGAGGAGATCATCGAGTCTGTTGACAACGTTCGCAACTATGTAGTTACCGTTGAGAAGGCTTTGATCGCTCACATCGAGGCATTTGGTCAATATCAGGCAACTGTTGATGGTCAGATCGCTACTATCAACGCACACCTCGGTCGTCTTGACGAGCAGATCGCTGATATCGAGGCATTGCTTCCCGAGATGCAGGCACAGATCGACGAAAACAAGAAGATTGCACAGGAGAACGCTGCTAACATCGCTAAGAACGAGGCTTTGTTCGAGGCTTACAAGCAGGCTGTAGCTAACACTTTCGATCAGTTGATGAAGGCTGACGTTGCTATCAACGAAGCTATCGCTGCTCTTGGTGATGACATTACTACATTGGAGGGTGACCTCGCAGCTGTTGCTGCTGATCTTGACGCTTACAAGACTTTCGTTGAGGGTCAGTTGCAGGATTGCTATGCTCACATCGCTACTGTAAAGGGTGACCTTGAGGCATCTATCGCAGCTCTTAAGGCACAGCACACTTCTGACCTTAATGCTGTTCTTAACCAGACAAATGCTATCTGGGGTAAGCTCGCTGAGTACCAGGCTATGCTTGATGCAGAGGCTGCTGCTCGTCAGGAGGGTGATGCATTTATTCTTCAGCAGTTGAACTCAAAGTACAACGAGCTCGACGTGAAGTTCACAGAGCGTTGCGACGAGTTGAACGAGGCTATCGTTAAGCTTGAGAAAGACTTTATGCTCTATCAGGCAGAGATCCAGGCTATGTTGAACCTTGCTATTGAGAACCTCAAGGCTGAGATTCTTGCTGCTGAGGAGCGTGCTAACGAGTATACTGATGTTAAGGTTGGTGAGTTGAAGGACTACACTAACACTTTGGTTGGTAACTTGGAGGTTGCTTTGAACACGCGTATCGACGGTGTTGAGGAGTCTCTCTTGGATGAGATTGCTAAAGCAAAGGACGAGTTTAAGACTGAGATCGACGCTGTTAGAACAGAGTTGAAGGTTGCTAAGCAGGAGATTTATAACACTATCAACGAGAAGGTTGCTGAGCTTCAGGCACAGATCGACGAGCTTGTTAACCGTATCCAGTCTATCGTTCCCGTTCCCGAGTATGGTGCACACGATAACTATATCTACGCTCTCTGCGATTACGGTGCAACTCTTGATTACTATGGCGTTCCTACACTTAATGATGACACATTGTTGTCTAACGGTGGTATCTTCCGTATCACTTACCGCATTACTCCTGCAGAGGCTGCTTCACAGATCGTTGAGTACTGCAAGAAGGATTTGTCTATCTTGAACTTTGCTGTTGAGGATTTGACTCGTCACGAGGTTAAGGACGGTGCAAAGATTATGGACGTTGTACTTGACAAGACTGGTACAGGTCGTATCGTTGTAACTGGTTTCATGCCTACGAGCGATCTTTTGAAGGAGCGTTTCGCTTCAACTGATAGTGACGTTCTCGCTGTAGCTCTTGTATTCAACAATGAGAAAACAGCTGAGCAGGAGCACAAGGGTAACATCGTTTCTGACTTCACTACTTTGTTCGCTAAGCCTGTATATCTTGACAAGAATCCTATCGTTCTTGAGTATACTAATGGCAATGTAATCACTAATTCAGAGTTCACTTCTGACCAGACTTATTACAATGTTGTTGATACTGAGTATTTCGGTCTTAAGCGTAACGAGATTAAGTATGACGACACAGACCGTGTAGTTACTATTTTCGAGGGTTGGGAGCCCCGCCTCGCTTACGATAAGGAGCTTGATGGTACTGTTGATGCTTACTACACTGTAGAGGAGTTCGCACAGGAGGTATTTGGTCTTAAGACTAACAACTATTTCTTGCCCGAGTTCGTTATCAACTGCGGTCACACTTACGAGGATAAGTTGGGTCTTGCCCTTGTATATGACAACTCTAACTTCGTTCTTACTGAGGCTGAGGAGGGTTACAACGACAAGTATAGCGTTAACGAGCCTTTGAAGGCTGCTGTAGGTAACGTTGCTGTTACTGCTCTTGATGTAGCTTACGCTGGTGCTTACACTTCTTCATTCGGTGAGGAGGTTGAGATCGTTAAGTCTTACTTCACTGTTAACATGGCTGACGTTGTTTACAACTGGAACTTTGCTGACTACAAGACTGTACGTGGTACTGATCCCGCAAACGTTTACGAGGGTAACAACGTAATCGAGTTCAAGTCTAATGAGGTTACTTGCAACCTTACACAGGATATCAAGGATGAGTTGACTGCAACTCCTGTAGTTACTCCTAACCTTGTAACTCTTTGGAATGATGTTAACTCTACTTACACTGTTAAGGATGATAAGGATAACGCTGTTACTGGCGTAGTATTTACTCCTGTTGCTCTTGCTAAGGATGGTGAGAATTACACTTGGACATTCGCATTCAGCGGCTGGGAGTTCGGTAAGAAGTACACTGTTTCAGTTAAGAATGCTTCATACGACGAGTATGACGTAGTATTCAACTTCACCATCCAGTTTGTTGACCTTCCCGAGGCAATTTCACACACTTGCGCAGACATCGAGCTTGAGTATGACAACACTTTGTCTTCATACACTAACGGCACTACTCCTATCTGCAACTACGCTGAGGTAGTATTCGCTGAGAACGAGGTTCTTGCAAAGCACTTTAAGAATGCTGCTGAGTTGGCAGAGGCTATTTGCGGTGTTGCTGCATTGTCTGATGGTATGACTGGTCTTAAGTTGAACCCTGTAACAAAGCGTAACGGTACTGACTTGGGTGCTGGTGCTTACAACTGGGGTGATGCTCTTGGCAACCGTACAGTAGTTCACGTAAACAACAACGAGAAGTTGACTGTTGACTACAAGGTTATGAAGGCTGCTATCATCAGCGAGAAGGACGTATTCGAGCTTTCAACTGTATTTACTCCTGTTTGGGATGCTACAGGTCACGAGAGCACAATTAAGTTCGACGTGAATGTTAAGGTAACTATTAAGATGCCTGAGTACTTCGTAATCAACGAGTCTCTCTGGACTGCAAAGGATGAGAAGAGCTACTACGCTGACGTTAAGGGTCTTTGGACTCCTGGTGGTTTCAACCTCTTCGATCCTGAGAATCCTTGGACAACTGATGCAGAGGCTATCAACAGCTTCTCTACTCAGTCTGTTAAGTTGACTGACTGCTTCAATATCTACAAGTATAATCCTGAGACTAAGACTTATGGTCTTGTAGAGGCTGCAGAGATCGCTGCACAGGCTATCACAATGGAGTTTGCTAAGGGTGCTTCATACTATGCAAATAAGTATGGTTACACTGGTGTTGTTGATGATCAGATTGTTCTTAACTCTGACTGGACTTTGAACTACATGGATAAGGCTGATTACATCTTCATCAACGGTACTTTGAAGGTTAACGGCATTACTATCAGCGATGGTTTCGATAAGAAGTTGCCTGCTGAGGAGTTCCTCTACACTGATAACTTCCGTGTTAACAAGTATGATCCTATTGCTGAGTGGAATAGCGAGGTAGTTCCTACTATCCAGGTTCCCACAAACAGCTCTGTTGTAGACTACACTACTAACGTATTCAAGGGCATCGCATTGCTTGACAAGCGTGGTATTGATATCGTAGATCACAATACTACAAATGCAAATAATCCTTGGATCCTTGGTACCGGTACCAACGGTTTCGTTGCTCCTTTCAACGCTGGTTGGGTATTCTCAATTAGCTCACTTGTTGATCCTGAGTATGGCGTAACACTTGGTGATTACAGCGTATTCAAGGGTGAGTCAAATGTTAAGACTCCTGCTATGGATTCTTACATCACTTACAGCAAGACTACTGGTGCTATTACATTCTCTAACCTTAACAACATTAAGCTTCAGGAGAATCTCCGCATGGTAATTCCTGTAGAGGTTAACTATCCTTGGGGCTATAAGACTGGTAAGGTTGTTATCGAGATCTTGAAGTAATATAACCTACCTTAGTTCGGATACGAACTAACCAAAGTTGGAGGATGCCGATTGGCATCCTCCTCTTTTTTGTATATATGCGTGGTGGTAAGTTATTGCGTGGGCAGTGCTTGCGTAGTGGTCGGTATTAGCGCGGGCTATGCTGTCGGCAGATGGTGTAGCCTGTTGTGAAGACAAAAAAAATAGCGTCGTTGTCGACGCTATTATGTTAAATATATATGTAGATTTGCTACTCTGTGAGGTATTCGGCGAGTTTCTCGCGCCACACAGCGGGGATAGGCACTGTGGTCTGCGCATCGAAGTCGAAGGCGACCATAACAGATGAGCTCTCCGTGAGGCACTTCTCGCCGCACAAAATACGCTGGTGCAGCGTCATACTCTTATTGCCGAGCCGCGACACGTCGGTAGTGACGACGATATCATCCGTAAGGCGCACCTGACCAAGGTAGTCGGTATGCGTAGATGCGGTGATGATGCGCAGGCTGTCGAAGACACCCGTAATGCCCAAGATCTTGCTATAAAACTCGGTCTTGCCGAGGTCGAAGTATGTCTGCTGCCAGATGTTGTTGACGTGCATAAACGAGTCGACATCCGAGAAACGCTTCTGTATAGGTGTTATAAGCTGCTTTGCCATAGCTATTGACGTATTATCTCAACCTCGCCCGACTCGCCAAAGGCGATGATAGAGCTGGGCTTGAGCGTGGGTTTGCCCTCGAAGCGAGGGTGTACAACGTAATCGACGCCATCGAGGATGGGTTGAACGACATCCTTAAGGCGTTTTGCGGCAGGCTCGCCCGACAGGTTTGCCGACGTAGAGACGATAGGCTTACCGAACTTGCGCAGCAGAGCCTGACAGAAGTCGTGTTGCGGGATGCGCACGCCGAGTGTCCCCGTAGCGGGGATAAGGCTCGGAGCAACGCCCGTAGCACCAGGCAGAATGGCAGTGAGGGGCTTATCCGAGAGCTCCATAACCTCGAAAGCGATGCCTGGGGCCTTATTTACATAGCGCACGACCATATCGGCATCGCGGCACAGGCACAACATAGAGTGCTTATCCTCGCTGCGCTTAAGGGCGTAGAGGCGCTGCACGGCAGCATCATTCGTCGCGTCGCAGCCAAGACCCCACACCGTGTCGGTGGGGTAGAGGATGATACCTCCCTCGCGGAGGATGGCGACGGCTTGTTCAATGGCACGCTGCATAGCTACTCCTGTTTTTGGCGCATAAGCTCGTTGAAGCAGTGGCGACAGATAGGCTGGTAGGTGTCGTGGGCACCCAGCACTACCTGCTTGTCGTCGGACGTGAGACGGTGTGAGTGGTGTGCGAGGTCGCCACAGCGCACACAGATAGCGTGTACCTTTGTGACATACTCGGCAGTAGCCATAAGCGCGGGCATAGGTCCAAACGGAACACCCATATAGTCCATATCAAGACCCGCAACGATGACACGTACACCGCTATTTGCGAGCTGGCGGCATACATCAACGATGCTGTCGTCGAAGAACTGCGCCTCGTCGATGCCTACAACATCGACATCGGATGCCATCAGCAGAATATTTTGTGGCGACTCAACAGGCGTTGAGTGAATGGCGTTAGAGTCATGTGACACAACATCCTCCTCGGAGTAGCGCACGTCGATACTCGGCTTGAATATCTCTACCTTGAGGTTGGCGAACTGCGCGCGCTTCATACGGCGTATAAGCTCCTCGGTCTTGCCCGAGAACATCGAGCCGCAGACAACCTCAATCCAGCCTTTATGCTTGTTATTTTCTAAAAACATCGTATATAATTTTTTCGTTTAGTCAATTTTTGCGCGTTACTCCTCAAGGCGCATAATGTGTGCTCCAAGTGCGTTAAGACGCTGGTCGATAGCGCGATAGCCGCGGTCTATCTGTTCGATATTTTGGATGGTGCTCGTGCCCTCGGCACTCATAGCAGCGATGAGCAGAGCCACGCCTGCACGTATATCGGGCGATGTCATATTGGCAGCACGCAGCGGCAGGCGGTGATCCAGGCCGATGACGGTTGCGCGGTGCGGGTCGCAGAGGATGATCTGCGCGCCCATATCGATAAGCTTATCGACGAAGAAGAGGCGGCTCTCAAACATCTTTTGGTGGATGAGCACCGAGCCCTTTGCCTGTGTTGCAACAACAAGGAAGATTGACAACAGGTCGGGCGTGAGTCCTGGCCACGGAGCATCGGCGATGGTCATAATCGAGCCGTCGATGAAGCTCTCGATGCTGTAATTATCCTGCTGCGGGATGTAGATATCGTCGCCACGCTGCTCGAAGCGGATGCCCATACGCGCAAACTGCGCAGGGATGATACCGAGGTTGTCGTAAGAGACATCCTTGATGGTTAGCTCCGAGCGGGTCATAGCTGCCATACCGATAAAGCTGCCCACCTCAATCATATCGGGGAGCATAGTGTGCTCGGTGCCGCCCAACGACTCTACACCATCTATGGTGAGGAGGTTTGAGGCGATGCCCGAAATCTTGGCTCCCATACGGTTGAGCATCTTGCAGAGCTGCTGCAAGTATGGCTCGCACGCGGCGTTGTATATCGTGGTGCGACCCTCGGCGAGGACGGCTGCCATAACAATATTGGCGGTGCCTGTCACAGATGCCTCATCAAGAAGCATATAGGTGCCCTTAAGTTTGTCTGCTTCAACGGTATAGAACTCATCGCTGATGTCGAAGTTGAACTTCGCACCGAGCTTCTGGAAACCGAGAAAGTGGGTGTCGAGACGGCGGCGACCAATCTTATCGCCACCGGGCTTGGGCATAAAGCCTACGCCATAGCGCGCAAGAAGTGGACCAATCATCATCACCGAGCCTCGCAGACGACGACAACGCTTATGGTAGTCGGCGGTGCGCAAGTAGTCGAGGTTGATGTCATCGGCAGTTAGCGCAAAGCTATCCTCTGCCAAACGCTCAACCTTAACACCCATAGCCGACATCAGGTCAAGCAGCTGCATAACATCAGCGATAATGGGAACATTGCGAAGTACCACGCGCTCGGATGTGAGCAACGTAGCGCATATAATCTGAAGTGCCTCATTTTTAGCACCCTGCGGTACTATCTCACCCTTGAGACGATAACCGCCTTCAACCTTAAACAGTGCCATAAACTTAAATTTTTATCAAAGATACAAATTTTTACGATACACATCCAACTTTTGACGTAACAAGTTATCAACATTTAAGGCTTATTGGGTATTTTGACCAATTCGCAATAAGTGCATTATTTTTGCATATATGTAATATTTTACCCGAAAATGAGCCATTTAGACCCTCTATGTTGTTCTTTTGGTCGAAACGTGTTTTGTTTTAACTAATATAATTCGTTACTTTGTCTAACGTAAACGTGGTTAATAAAAGTAAAACAACGACAACTATGGATAACATTTTGGGCTTGAGCGGGAAATACGACTTTTCGTTTTTGAAGAATGAGGTGGTCATTGGCGACGACCTCTCAATAAAGACGTATAACAATCTCCTTGAGTTTGACCGCCCTACGAAGGTAAACAACGCTGTGATTATCTTCTGCACATCGGGAAATGCCCTCATCAAGGTAAATCTCCAGTCATACGAGATTGAGAGCCCATCTATGGTGACGCTGATGCCTGGGCAGATATTTGAGCCTATGGAGTCGAGCAACAACTTCTGTGCGCACGTGATAACTCTCTCAAAGCGTTTTATAGATATGATAAACCTCCCAGGATGGCAGCAGAGATACCTGACGCTATATAACAACCCGATAACCGAAATGGAGGTAGAGCAGAGCCACGCAGCGCGATTCTTCCTCGCAATACTCCACCGCGCAGCATCAAATGTAGACAACCCATTCCGCTTGCAGGTCATCGAGAACCTTGTACGCGTATTCTACTACGGTGGTGTGAATGGTAGTTCACCTGCAAAGGATAACGTGTCGCCCTATAAGAATAACATTGTCGAGCGTTTCCTCGAGTTGGTGCATACGCACTACCGCGAGGAGCGTATGATAAGTTTTTATGCCAACAAGCTCTGTATAACGCCTAAATATCTCTCAAAAATTGTCAAGGAGAATACAGGTCGCTCGGCTGGCGAGTGGATAGAGAACCACGTGGTGCTTGATGCACGCGCTATGCTGCAATCGTCAGATATGACAATACAGCAGATTGCCGTGTCGCTGAACTTCCCTAACCAGTCCTTCTTTGGCAAGTATTTTAAGCGTGCTACAGGTATGTCGCCCAAGCAGTATCGCAACAGCGGTGCTATGTAGCAAGCGTTATCAATGCTGTTTGAGGCTACGTATAAACTCGGGGTACTCTGCCCATAGCGGCTCTGTCATAAGCCACCACTCGCGCGCCTCTGCCTGACGGGAGGGGCGTTCTGATGATATGTCGTGACGGAAGTTGTCGTCGTCGGGGTGCTCGTCTAAATATAGCTCCTCGTAGTAGCTGCGGTGGCGCGACTTAAGTAGCGACAATAACGCCTCATCCACCCTGCCTGAACGCCTGAACGCTGCCCATAGACGGGCTACAACAGCCTCGGCAGACTTCTCGGTGAGGTCGATGACAATATCGTCGTATGCCTCCCACTCCTCCATAGCTATATAGCATAGTGCCAGCAGGTTAACACCCTCGAAGTGGTCTTCAGGGTCTAACTCTGTGAGCATCTCCAACTGTGCCATACACATCTCCACGTCGCCTATGCGGAAGTGGTCGACAGCAGAGCCATAGAGTATAGACAGCGCAGCACGGCTATTGTCGTGCTCCCAGCGTAGCATAATAGGCTCATCCTCGGGCAATACCTCGGCGAGGTCAACAAAGGCGGCGTAGCGCGCCTCACACGCCTCGGCATAGTTGCCCGCAGCACCGAGCCTGTCGATAAGCTGTTTGCGGCGGACAAAGTCATACTTGCCACCGCCCTCCAGCTCAAATGATTGGTCAACAGTAGGGTTAAATTTCAGCTCCATTGCGCACATCTTTTCGTATCTTCGACATTATTAAACCAGCGATAACTGCCGTTGCAGCGGCACCATAGACGTATGCTATGGGCGTTGAGCCAAGACCAATGAACTGGTTTGACACAAAGACAAACGACACACATACATAGGTCATTATGAGGGCTGGTATAAGTGACAGAAATACCGCCTTGCTGCCACGACGGCTCAGCCACGCGGTAATCATCCATAGTGTTAGCACCGAGAGTGCCTGATTAGACCAAGCGAAGTATCGCCAGATAACATCGAAGTTGATAAAGGCGATGCCTATGCCTACTGCAAAGAGTGGAAACGACACCAAGAGTCGCTTGGTGATAGGTCTCTGGTCGATATGTAGCATATCGGCAACGATGAGTCGTGCCGAGCGGAAGGCAGTATCTCCCGATGTTATAGGTGCGGCGACAACACCAAGCAATGCGAGGATGCTGCCTATCTTGCCGAGTGTGGTGACGCTGATATGCGACACCGCAAGACCCGCATCATTGTTGTTCTCAACCATAAAGCTGTTGAGACCCTCGACACCACCGAAGAATGCCATAGCTACACCTGCCCAGATAAGGGCGATGACAGACTCCGAGATCATAGCTCCGAAGAATATCGGGCGTGCCTGATTCTCGTTAGTCAGGCAGCGTGCCATAAGCGGTGACTGTGTGGCGTGGAAACCCGAGATAGCTCCACACGCAATGCTGATAAAGAGCGTAGGTATAATAGGGAGATTCTCGGCGTTATAGTGTTGATTACCAAGCGATGTGAGCTCGGGCATCTCGTAGTCGCCAAAGAGTATTACACCAAACATACCGAGTGCCATAAAGATAAGTGCAGCACCGAACAGGGGGTATATCTTGCCTATAATCTTGTCGACGGGGAGTATTGTAGCTATGACGTAGTAGACGATGATTACTGCCACCCACGCAAGGTAGGGGATGTCGGTCATACTTGTAAGAATCTTCGAGGGTGTGACAATAAATACGCCACCAACCAACACCATAAGGATAGGTATTACCACAAGCGACAGACGGTGCATATTGACACCTAAATATTTACCTATGGTCTCGGGGAGGCTTGTGCCACCGTTGCGCAGAGATATAACGCCCGCAACAAAGTCGTGCATAGCACCCATCAAGATACCTCCCAGCGTAATCCACAGAAAGGCTACAGGGCCGTAGCACGCACCGAGGATAGCTCCGAAGATAGGGCCTGTGCCCGCAATGTTGAGTAGCTGTATAAGGAATATGCGCCAGCGTGGCAACGGCATATAGTCAACACCGTCGTAGTGTGTCTTTGATGGCACATTGGCATTGGGGTCAATCTTAACGATGCGCTCCAGCAATCCGCCATAGAGGAAGTATGCGGCGATGAGTGTTATAAGACAGATGAAAAAGGTTATCATACTCGTTTTTTTTGGTTATTTGGCACAAATTTAATAAATTTTTACGATATTTGCACCGTCAACGAGTAAAGTTTGACCATTCAAGGTTGCCTTAATAGCTCAGTCGGTAGAGCACTTCATTCGTAATGAAGGGGTCGCGGGTTCGAGTCCCGCTCAAGGCTCTGGGGACACGGTGTGGTGTCCCCTTTTTTTGTTGCCGTGTGTGGCAAGCAGTCGATGTTATCGACATTGAAACTCGCGGCGCAGTCTACACTGTGCAAGCACAATAGACCGCTGCGCGCGTTTCAGCGAATACGCTTGCTTGCCCCACGACAAGAGCGACACTCGAAGTAGTTACGGGTTGAGCCGATATTATAGCGATTTACTGCTCGCCCTACGGACTGCGCTAATTTTTAGCGGTATCGGCTCTATGGCTTTGCCATTCGAGTCCCGCTCAAGGCTCTGGGGACACGGTGTGGTGTCCCCTTTTTTTGTTGCCGTGTGTGGCAAGCAGTCGATGTTATCGACAACCAGCCGCACAATAGCTCATTAACTTCACCATCTCTACTAATCGTCCCCATATCCATACTGCTCCATCTACTGCCGACTATTTGCACGGTTGTTGTGTCGGCTGTAGAGTTGAAACATTAACCAATTTAATTTTTGAGATATGGGATATGATATTTACGACAGATGTGAGCGTCTTATTAAGCGTTGGTGGCTGATGCTCATTGTGGGTGTTGTGGCTGTGGCGGCTGGCTTTATCGTTATGATAAATCCTGCGGAGGGCTACCGCGCAATATCGCTGTGGATGGGTCTTTCGGTACTGGTATCTGGGGTGCTGGGACTGATTGTGAGCCTATCGTCGCACAACTACTTTGTCCACAGGCTGTGGATAGTGATTGCATCGCTACTGGATGTGGTCATTGGTATAATGCTACTTACCAACCTACTCCTTTCAGAGACCATACTGCCCATTGTCTTTGGCGTGTGGCTGATGTATCGCGGTGTGGTGACACTTATGCAGGGGCTCGATATGAAGGGCTACTATGTGCGTGATGCGGGCTGGGTGATATTTGGTGCGGTGCTTATCATCGCTATTGCCTTTGCGGTATTGTGGTTACCAGCAACAGTGGGCGTAGGCTCTGTGGTACTCTACGTGGCTGTTGCCTTCATTGTGTATGGTATGTCGCAGGTGTCGTTAGCATACCGTCTACACGACATACATCGTCGCGCTAAAGCGATGCAGTAGGCGAGTATGACGGAGGTGGGGTATGCTGTTGTGGGGTGGTAGAAATACTTATTTCGTCAATCGTAACTCCGCTTTTTGGGGTGTCACGTGGCACTATAATCAAAAAAATACTACCTTTGTGTTGTTTTGTGGTCACCTCAATACGCATAATTGCGTGTGTATGACCTCGTAGTAGACAATTTTAACTAAACATTCAGATACAATGGTAGATATTTTTGATCGTTTGTCGAAGAATGCCGGCGGTCCTATTGGTCAGTATATGTCGGCTGTACATGGCTATTTCGCATTCCCCAAGTTGGAGGGCGAGCTTGGTCCTCATATGACCTTCCGTGGTAAGCCTGTATTGAACTGGAGCTTAAACAACTATCTCGGTCTTGCCAACCACCCCGAGGTACGCGAGGCTGATGCCGAGGGCGGTAAGGATTTCGGTATGGCATATCCTATGGGTGCCCGTATGATGTCAGGTCAGACAAAGTATCACGAGCAGCTTGAGCGCGAGCTTGCCGAGTTTGTAGGCAAGGAGGATGCCTTCCTGCTCAACTACGGCTACCAGGGTATGATCTCTATCATCGACTGTTTGCTCACACCGCGCGACGTTGTCGTTTACGATAAGGAGTGTCACGCTTGTATCATTGATGGTTTGCGTATGCACCCTGGTAAGCGTTTTGTCTATGCCCACAATGACGAGGAGTCTCTTCGCTTGCAGCTTAAGCACGCTACGGAGCTTGCCGAGGAGCAGAAGGGTGGTGTACTCGTTATCACAGAGGGTGTATTCGGTATGAAGGGTGACCTCGGTTTCCTCGATGTCATCGTAAAGTGCAAGAAGGACTTCAGCTTCCGCCTGCTTGTTGACGACGCTCACGGCTTCGGTACAATGGGTAAGGGTGGTCGTGGTACAGGTGATCACTTCGGCGTGCAGGACGAGATTGATGTGTTGTTCAACACCTTTGCAAAGTCTATGGCAGGTATCGGCGCATTTGTCTCTGGTCCCCGCTGGTTGATCAACCTCTTCCGCTATAATATGCGTTCACAGCTCTACGCAAAGTCGCTGCCTATGCCTATGGTTATAGGTGCGTTGAAGCGTCTTGACCTCATCCGCAAGCACCCCGAGTACCAGGAGAAGTTGTGGGAGATAACACGTGCACTGCAGAAGGGTCTTACAGAGAACGGCTTTAACATTGGCGTTACGCAGTCGCCCGTGACACCTATCTATATGAAGGGTGGTAACGAGGAGGGTACAAACCTTATCGTAGACCTTCGTGAGAACTATGGCTTGTTCTGCTCGATTGTTATCTACCCAGTAATTCCAAAGGGTGAGATTATCTTGCGCGTTATCCCTACCGCAGCACATACTATGGAGGATGTGGAGTACACTATCAACACATTCAAGGCTGTACGCGACAAGTTTGAGCGTGGCGAGTATATCAAGCCCATCCCACAGATGGCTGATCCCGACTTCAAGGTGCGATAATCGCCTACGTAGATAGTTATAACAGGTGGCGAGACCCCATATACTTATGGCGAGGTCTCGCTACTTTATTAAGTGGTTTACTTATGCGCATTTGTGCGCCGATAGCATGGAGAAAAACCCCATGAAACAATACCTATTCTTGGCTCTCGCCATAATCTTTGAGGTGGCGTGGGCGATACTGCTAAAATACACAGAGCACTTCACAAAGCTCTTGCCAACGGTAGCTACTCTCGTTGCCTACTTGGCGGCGTTGTACTTCTTGAGCCTTACCGTGCGCACGATGTCAGTGGGTGTAGCCTATGCTGTGTGGGCGGGCTCTGGTATGGTGCTTATCGCGCTGTTGGGAGCTGTCGTGCTGAAGCAGCAACTCGACATCCCAGCTATCATCGGACTTGTGCTCATTGTGGCAGGTGTGCTTGTGCTTAACCTCGGCTCTAAAACTGTGACACACTAACTATGAACGAGAAACTGCGTGTAGGAACATCCATTGTAGTATGGTGCGCTATACTCTTGGGCTTGGTAACGGTAGCTGTTGTATACATAATGGGTGGCGTGACAACGCCTCTTACCTTGCCACGTGGCGAGGAGAGGTGTGTGGCGGCTGCAAATGTCGATAAGATGCACCTTGCAAGAGTATCTCCTGCCGAGGTGGGGCTTGATGCCGCTCATCTTGAGTATGTAGACAATATTGTCGAGAGGAGCATTGATGAGGGTATCATACCTGGGGCTGTTGTGGGTGTTGTACGTGGCGATAAACTCGCCTTTGTGCGCAGCTATGGCTGTCGTGAGGTTGTAGGTAGCCGTGTGGCGATGACTGATAGTACGCGCTTTGACCTTGCGTCGCTAACTAAACCTGTGGCTACGGCAACAGCTATTATGCAGCTCGTTGAGCGGGGCGAGATACGCCTTGCCGATAGGGTGGATAGGTATATCGCTGGCTTTAAGGGCTATGCAGATGTAAAGAGCCCGCGCGATACTGTGCACATACGCATCATCGACCTTATGACGCATACGTCGGGGCTGCCGCCATATCTCTCTACGGCGCGCCTACAGCGCGAATACGAGGAGGTGGTGCTGCCCGCACCCGACTCGGTTATCGACTATATAGCAAATGTTGAGCGACGTGCAAAGCCGCGCACAGAGTGTGAGTATAGCTGCCTTAACTACATTGCTTTAGGACGTATCGTGGAGAGTGTCACGGGCGAGAGCCTCGATGTATATGCGCGTGAACATATCTTTGAGCCTCTCGGGATGTCGTCTACACGCTTTATGCCCGATGCAGAGTATGCTGCGGAGTGTGCGCCAACAACTGTCGATGGCGATGGTCGTATGTTGCGTGGCGTTGTTCACGACCCGCTGGCGAGGGAGTGTATGGGTGGCGTTTCGGGTAATGCTGGACTCTTCTCTACACTCGATGACCTTGCTGTGTATGCTGCAATGCTGCTCAACGATGGCGAGTGGCGTGGTGTGCGGGTGCTGTCGCCGCGCTCTGTTGAGGCTCTGCTCACTGCACCTCGCGGTTTCGAGGAGTGGGGACGTGCGCTCGGATGGTCTCGCTGCGAGGGATACTCGGGCGTAGGTGGCGATCTCTTGTCGCTGTCGGCAGTGGGGCATACAGGTGCAACAGGAACATCAATGGTCATTGACCGCGAGCTTGACATAGCTGTTATCGTCCTGACAAACTACCGCCATTGCCAAGAGAGGGTGGGTGTTGCTGACCTGCGCTCGAAGATAGCAAGCGTGGTGGCTGCGTCGCTAAGAGAGTAGTTTGTGTATGGGCTTTTAGATGTATATATTATATATAGGTATAACAATATAAAATTGGCTATTTTTGGTGCAAATCAAAAAAAATGATACTTGATGCGAAAAAAAATGTTGATAGTGTTTCGCGTTTCACAAAATAGTTATATATTTGCACTCGATTTTCCGTCAAAAAATCCTTTATGGGTTGAGACGTAAGTTCTTTGATAGGGTGCTACGAAATTTTTTTGAAAAAAGTTTGCAAAAAATTTGCAAGTTTAAAAAAAGTTCGTACCTTTGCAACTCGATAACGGTCATTTGCCGATGTAGCTCAGTTGGCCAGAGCAGCTGATTTGTAATCAGCTGGTCGGGGGTTCGAATCCCTCCATCGGCTCAAAAA
>JAEIGA010003233.1_pt1 | contig 25583 bp, 22 predicted proteins | sample 9270691 | NCBI WGS metagenome assembly JAEIGA01 (sample SAMN17057246, study PRJNA624740) | gut metagenome | biome: biome; isolation source: fecal sample | host: Bos grunniens | place: China: Xizang | collected 2019
ACCATTGCAGAAATAAAGGGGAAGCTGAGCACAATAAAGGATTTGGAGGATCCGTTTGTGATTGAATGCCGGAATGACAGCCGTAAAGGCATCCAAATGGCCCTTCAAAGCCTTGAGAGGGCGATTGAGAAGGAAAGGGTGCAAAGAGAACATTTTGAGTCTATCTGCGCCTATGAGAGAAATTTGAGGCGGGAGGGATACCGATTCATCGCAGGGGTGGATGAGGCCGGGCGCGGCCCGCTCGCAGGTCCTGTTGTAGCTGCAGCTGTTATCCTGCCGGAGGACTTTTATTTGCCGGGCCTAAACGACTCTAAGCAGCTCTCGGCACAGCGCAGGGAGGAATACTTTCAATACATCAATGAACATGCGGTCGCTGTTTCTACCGGTATTGTCCATAGTGCAGAAATTGATGAAATTAATATATATGAAGCTGCAAAGAAAGCGATGCTTGAGGCTATCAGCCATTTAGACGTGTTCCCTGATTATTGTCTAATCGATGCGATGGAAGTTCCGCTTCCCATTGAACAGCTGTCCTTAATTAAAGGGGATGCAAAATCAGTCTCCATTGCGGCTGCCTCTGTCATTGCTAAAGAAACAAGGGACAGATTGATGACGGAATATGGTGCCAAGCATCCTCAATACGGATTTGAGCAGCATATGGGGTACGGGACGAAAAGTCATCTTGAAGCCATTGAAAGGTTTGGGCCGACAGAATGGCACAGGATGACATTTGCGCCCCTAAAGCATTTCAAATAAGGCAGAGTGGCTAAGAGACCAAGCCTGATGAAACCTAGCATTATTGACCAGAGAATGTTCAAGAAGGCAGATAGGAGTTAGTTTAACCTATCTGCCTTTTTGCTGTTTCTGATACAGAAATATATTTTTAATATAGTAAATTCTATGATAATAGACAGGACAGGGTTTGTGCATAGGAAGGCATAATCCCCTCTATATTTGGCTGCCATTTAAAGTCCGCTATTCCGAAGTTAGACTAACTATAAACCGGCATGCATAGAAGAGTATCCATATTGAATCAAGCAGGAATGGCCTTTTTCCTGGTCGCTGCTGATTATTAGTAGTGATCATGCAGCTAGCTAAACGCCTGCGGAATTTTCGGGTAAAAACTGAATAGATGCATAGTGGAAAAAGGGATTTAACTTTATTGGTATAATATTTTTGGTAAGTGGGGAGACCGCACGGCATGGCTGGCAGAATAACAGACTTCATTAAAAGGTGAAAAACGAAGAATAAGCGGTAATGATGCAGGTGATATTCCATTAATTACCGCATTATGTCTAAATTTCCTCTTAAATATTGGACTTTAAATACTAGATTTAATACAATGAGAAAGCAGTATATTCTTTATAGTTTGAAAGTTTGATAGGGGGATAAACAATGAATATCCATGAGTATCAAGGGAAAGAAATCCTCAGACAATACGGGGTTAAGGTTCCTAACGGAAAGGTTGCCTTTTCGGTAGATGAAGCTGTTCAAGCGGCAAATGAGCTAGGCACAGCTGTAACCGTTGTAAAAGCCCAAATCCATGCTGGCGGAAGAGGAAAAGCAGGCGGGGTAAAAGTTGCTAAATCACTTGATGAGGTTCGTACATATGCGGATGAGATTCTCGGTAAAGTGCTTGTCACGCATCAAACAGGACCTGATGGTAAGGAAGTTAAACGCTTGCTTATCGAAGAGGGCTGTGACATTAAGAAAGAATATTATGTCGGACTTGTCTTGGACCGTGCTACTTCAAGAGTCGTCTTAATGGCATCTGAAGAAGGCGGAACAGAAATTGAAGAAGTAGCCGCAGAAACACCTGAGAAGATTTTTAAAGAAGTTATCGATCCGGTGATTGGATTGACAGCTTTCCAAGCTAGAAGAATTGCGTTCAATATTAATATACCAAAAGAACTGGTTAACAAAACGGTTAAATTCATGACTAGCTTATATAATGCCTTCGTTGAAAAGGATTGCTCCATTGCGGAAATCAACCCGTTAGTCGTGACTGGAGACGGAGAAGTCATGGCGCTGGATGCGAAATTGAATTTTGATGAGAATGCCCTATATCGCCATAAGGATATTCTTGAATACCGTGACCTCGATGAAGAGGATCCAAAAGAAATCGAAGCTTCCAAGTATGACTTGAGCTATATTTCGCTTGATGGAAACATTGGCTGCATGGTAAATGGAGCCGGTCTTGCTATGTCTACAATGGACATCATTAACCATTACGGCGGAAGCCCGGCTAACTTCCTTGATGTTGGGGGCGGCGCGACTGCTGAGAAGGTAACTGAAGCGTTTAAGATAATCCTTTCTGACAAAAACGTTAAAGGAATCTTCGTGAACATCTTCGGCGGAATCATGAAATGTGATGTTATCGCGGAAGGTGTAGTAGAAGCGGCGAAGCAGGTCAGCCTCGATGTTCCGCTGGTTGTCCGATTGGAAGGAACGAATGTTGATCTCGGTAAGAAAATCCTCGAGGAATCCGGTATCAATATTACGGCTGCGGAATCAATGGCTGATGGTGCACAAAAAATCGTTTCGTTAATAGGTTAAGACTGGAGGATAAGAAAATGAGCGTATTCGTTAATAAAGATACAAAAGTTATAGTGCAAGGGATCACTGGCTCAACAGCACGTTTTCATACGAAACAAATGCTAGAGTATGGAACGAAAATTGTTGGCGGCGTAACTCCTGGTAAAGGCGGGACGGAAGCGGAAGGAGTGCCTGTCTATAATACGGTCATTGAGGCAAAAGAAGCAACAGGCGCCAATGCGTCTGTTATCTATGTGCCGGCACCGTTTGCGGCTGATTCCATTCTTGAAGCGGTTGATGCTGAGCTTGATTTAGTCATTTGTATTACGGAGCATATTCCGGTATTGGATATGGTTAAAGTTAAGCGTTATATGGAAGGCAAAAAAACAAGATTAATTGGGCCTAACTGCCCGGGTGTCATCACGCCTGAAGAATGCAAGATTGGCATTATGCCTGGCTATATCCACAAAAAAGGGCATATCGGCGTAGTGTCAAGATCCGGAACTTTGACGTATGAGGCAGTCCACCAGCTTAGCCAAGCAGGATTTGGCCAATCTTCAGCAGTAGGTATCGGCGGAGACCCTGTGAACGGTACAGACTTCATTGATGTATTGAAGGCGTTTAATGAAGATCCTGAGACTTACGCGGTCATCATGATTGGTGAAATTGGCGGAACGGCAGAAGAAGAAGCGGCACAATGGGTCAAAGAAAATATGACGAAACCAGTCACAGGCTTCATTGGCGGCAGAACAGCACCTCCAGGGAAAAGAATGGGCCATGCCGGCGCCATTATCTCTGGCGGAAAAGGAACAGCTGATGAGAAGATCCGCATCATGAATGAGTGCGGAATCAAAGTGGCTGAGACTCCTGCCGTTATGGGTGAAACGATGCTTCAGGTCTTGAAAGAAAAAGGCCTATATGATAAATGTAAAACACATTAATGGCTGATTATCAGGTGTTCTCCATCGCGAGGGCACCTTTCCTTTATAATAATGGCATTGGCAATATACAAATAAACTAGAGTAAAGGAGAGATTTAATGGATGAATGGAAAGACCGGCTGGTGCATCTCGACCATTGCCGAGGCATGACCTGGAAGGGCATGTACCGAATATTGAAGGATGACCCCGAATTGCTCAGAATTTACTCCAGGCCGATGGAATACTGGAAAAAGGTCCTCACGCTTGAATCTTCGAAAATGCAACTCTTCTTAAAAGATCTCCATGATCCGAAGCTGCGCCAACTAACCTCTTTTTATCAGCAGGATAAAATCTTCTGCCTATCTTTTCTCGATAAGGAATATCCGATAACCCTTACTAATATTTATCAACAACCATGGGTTTTATATGCGAAAGGAAACATCAAATTACTGACACATCAGCGTATTTTAGCTGTTATAGGAACTCGAATGCCAACTGAATATGGGAATGACGTATTAAAGGTGATGGTTCCAGATCTTGTTGCCGCAGGGATTAGTATTGTAAGCGGCTTAGCCAAAGGGATTGATTCGCTGGCCCACAAATTCACGCTGGCAAACGGCGGTGACTGTATCGCGGTAATCGGCGGAGGGCTCTATCATATATATCCTCGGGAAAACACCCCTTTAGCTCATATGATTATGCATAATGGCCTCATCCTTTCAGAATATCCGCCGATAGTAAGACCTAAGCCATGGCATTTTCCGATGAGGAATCGGCTGATCAGTGGTTTATCTAGAGCCATTCTAGTGGTAGAAAGTAAGCAAAAAAGCGGAACATTTATAACGGTAGAGCGCGGTCTCGAGCAGGGCAAGGATATTTATGCCGTTCCGGGCAACATCTTCTCAGAACCTTCCTCAGGAACAAACGCCTGGATCAAGGAGGGCGCAAAGCTTGTTACCCACGCTTCTGATATCATTTCAGAGTGGGAGTAAACAGCAGGAAAAACACTGGAAATGAAAATGACAAAAAAGTTATTTAAGACTTTTAAGGTTGCAAAAAAAGTATTTCTGTTATACATTGTGCTTCAGACAAGGTTTTTTTTGACAGCTGAATCGTTAAATGCAAAATGACAGATTGTTTAGAATTGAAATAAAACAATGATTGACAGATATGAAATGAAACCTGCATAATCATACATGCATGATTATAGAGAATAGAGAACCTCTTAAGGAGGAAAATAATGGCGGATTATTTAGTGATTGTGGAGTCGCCTGCAAAAGCGAAAACCATAGAAAAATACTTAGGAAAAAAATATAAAGTGAAAGCATCCATGGGCCATGTCCGGGATTTGCCGAAAAGCCAAACAGGTGTGGATGTTCAACATAATTACGAACCGAAATACATCACCATACGCGGTAAGGGTGACGTTTTGAAAGAGTTAAAGACTGCTGCGAAAAAAGCGAAGAAAGTCTATCTCGCAGCCGACCCTGATCGTGAAGGAGAAGCCATTGCTTGGCATTTGGCTCATAGCCTTGGGGTTGATATCAATTCGGATTGCCGTGTTGTGTTTAATGAAATCACAAAGGATGCTATCAAGGAATCCTTTAAACATCCTCGTCCAATCAAGATGAATCTTGTCGATGCCCAGCAGGCTAGACGGATTCTTGACAGATTGGTCGGATATAATATCAGTCCTTTATTATGGAAGAAAGTAAAAAAAGGATTAAGTGCCGGCCGGGTTCAATCCATTGCGGTGAGATTAATCATCGACCGTGAGAAGGAAATCAAAAGGTTTGAACCGGAAGAATACTGGTCCATTAACGGAGCATTCCTGAAAGGGAATAAAGAGTTTGAAGCAAACTTCCATTCTTTCAATAAGGAGAAGGTGCAGCTTTCAAACGAAGAGGACGTAAAAGGTATCCTTGCAAAGATCAAGGGGAATGAATTCACCGTCCAAAAGGTGACGAAAAAGGAACGAAGACGTAATCCTGCACCGCCGTTCACCACCTCATCCCTTCAACAGGAAGCAGCCCGCAAATTAAACTTCCGTGCAAAGAAAACAATGATGATTGCTCAGCAGCTGTATGAAGGTATTGAAATCGGCAAAGAAGGAACTGTCGGGCTAATCACCTACATGCGTACAGACTCGACGAGAATCTCTGAAACAGCTCAAACGGAAGCCCGAGGCTGGATAGGGTCTCAATATGGGGAAGAATACCATTCTGAAGCCCCGCGTAAAGACAAGCAAAGCAGCGGCGCACAGGACGCCCATGAAGCAGTTCGTCCAACGAGCGTTCTAAGAGAGCCGTCATCCATCAAAGATTTCCTCTCCCGAGATCAATATCGCTTATATAAACTTATCTGGGAACGTTTCCTGGCAAGCCAGATGGCGCCTGCAGTCATGGATACAATGGCTGTGGATTTAGCAGCAGAGGGAGTTCTTTTCCGTGCCAATGGATCTAAAGTGAAATTCCCTGGTTTCATGAAGGTATATGTCGAAGGTTCTGATGACCAGACTGAGGAGAAAGAGAACCTGCTGCCAGAACTTAGTGAGGGGGATATCGTTTATTCCAAAGATATCGTTCCGAATCAGCATTTCACCCAGCCGCCTCCGCGCTATACAGAGGCTAGGCTTGTCAAGACACTGGAAGAACTGGGCATCGGCCGTCCTTCCACCTATGCTCCGACGCTTGATACGATTCAAAAGCGGGGATATGTGGCACTTGATAATAAACGGTTCATTCCGACTGAATTAGGGGAAATTGTGAACGACATTATGATGGAGTTCTTCCCGGATATTCTCGATGTTGAATTCACGGCCAAGATGGAAAGTGATCTTGACCATATTGAAGATGGAGAAGTGGAATGGGTCAATATTATTGACCAATTCTACCAAGGCTTTGAGAAAGATTTGGAGAAGGCCGAGGTAGAAATGGAAAAGGTTGAAATAAAGGATGAGCCAACTGGGGAAATGTGTGAAGAATGCGGCTCTGCGATGGTCTATAAGATGGGCCGTTACGGCAAGTTTATGGCATGCAGCAATTTCCCTGACTGCCGGAACACAAAGCCGATTGTCAAAGAGATAGGCGTTAAATGCCAGAAGTGCAATGAGGGCAATATCGTTGAGAGAAAAAGCAAGAAACGCCGCATTTTCTATGGCTGTGACCGTTATCCGACCTGTGATTTTGTCTCATGGGATAAACCGCTGCAGCGGCCTTGCCCTAAATGCGATGGACCGCTTGTTGAGAAAAAGCTTAAAAAAGGCGTACAGGTACAGTGCACAAATTGCAGCTATAAAGAAGAAACACAGGCGTAAAGAAGGAAGGGCAGGAGCTCTTCCTTCTCTTATTTTGCGAAAGATAAGAGCGCAGGATGAAACTTTTTCCTTTGGAATCCGTAGTAATATGTTATATAGTATTGCTTGCATATTGCTGCTATTCTGTAAAATAATAGTATGATGTAATAAATTATAATCGTATTCTACATAGTACGACTTCGTGGAGGTTTATAGATGAAAAAAAGTGTTACAGTAGTTGGCGCAGGGCTCGCTGGAAGTGAAGCGGCTTGGCAAATCGCACAAAGAGGAATCCATGTGGATTTATATGAAATGAGACCGGTGAAGCAGACACCTGCCCACCATACGGATAAATTCGCTGAATTGGTATGCAGCAATTCCTTGCGTGCCAACACATTGACAAACGCAGTTGGTGTTCTAAAGGAAGAAATGCGCCATCTGAATTCCTTGATCATTGATTCCGCCGACAATAGTTCTGTACCAGCGGGAGGAGCCTTAGCTGTTGACAGACATGAGTTTGCGGGAAGGGTGACAGAAACACTCAAAAATCACCCGAATATCACCATCCACACGGAGGAATTAACGGAAATTCCAACTGAAGGGATCACCATTATTGCCACAGGCCCGCTAACGAGTGAAGCACTTTCGAAAGAGATCAGCAAGCTGACAGGAGAAGATTATTTTTATTTCTATGATGCTGCTGCTCCAATTATCGAAAAAGACAGCATAGACATGAATAAGGTGTATCTGAAATCACGTTATGATAAAGGGGAAGCGGCTTACCTGAATTGCCCGATGACCGAAGAGGAATTCAATACCTTTTATGAAGCTTTAATCAGTGCGGAAACCGTTCCATTGAAGGAGTTTGAAAAAGAAATCTTCTTCGAGGGCTGCATGCCGATTGAAGTTATGGCAAGCAGAGGAAAGAAAACGATGCTATTCGGTCCGATGAAGCCAGTTGGGCTTGAAGACCCTAAGACAGGAAAGAGACCATATGCAGTTGTGCAATTGAGACAGGACGACGCTGCGGGTACTTTATATAATATTGTCGGCTTCCAAACTCATTTGAAATGGGGTCCGCAAAAGGAAGTAATCCGTTTGATTCCTGGCTTGGAGAATGCCGAGATTGTTCGCTACGGAGTTATGCACCGCAATACGTTTATTAACTCTCCAAAGGTCTTGAAGAACACATACCAGCTGAGAAGCAGGGAGAACCTTTTCTTTGCGGGTCAAATGACGGGTGTAGAGGGATACGTCGAATCCGCAGCATCCGGTTTGATAGCAGGTATCAATGCTGCAAGATTGGCTGAAGGAGCTGAGCCGATTGCGTTCCCGGTTGAGACTTCAATGGGCAGCATGGCAAATTATATTACGACTACCAATGCAAAGAACTTCCAGCCAATGAACGCGAATTTCGGCCTCTTCCCAGACCTTGGAAGAAGGATTAAATCGAAACAAGAGCGTGCAGAAGCCCATGCAGAACGTGCATTAGAAACAATTCGAAACTTTTTGAATAGTTTGTAAAATCATTGCCTGGGTCACGAAAATGTGGTAACATTTAGTGACCCTTGTGCGGGGTGAATATTGTGAACATTGAAACTTCAATAGAAAATTATATAAAGTATTTACAAATCGAAAAAAACTATTCAAAATATACAATTGCATGTTATCAAAAGGATATTCAGGAATTTCTTTTGTTCATGGATGAGCAAGCAATTCCTGCTCTAGACTTAGTAAAGTATGCTGATACCCGATTATTTATCACAAGTTTAACTGAACATAATTTGTCGAAAAGGAGTATAAGCAGAAAGATTTCGTGCTTGCGCTCCTTTTATAAATATTTAATGCGGGAGAATATCGTAACGGAAAATCCATTTGCGAGTGTTTCGCTTCCTAAAAAGGAACAAAGACTTCCGCGATTTAAATATGAAGAAGAAATGGAAGCCATCTTTGATTCCATAGATGTAGCGACCGATCTCGGAAAAAGGGACATGGCATTAGTTGAAATGCTGTATGCCACAGGCATGCGGGTCAGCGAGTGCTGCAATGTTGAAATGAGCGATGTCGACTTCTCTTTAATGACTGTCCTTGCCCATGGGAAAGGCAGCAAGGACCGTTATATTCCATTTGGCGAGCTTGCCAAGGAAGCTATCCTCGATTATATCGGGCACTCAAGAGGCAAACTAATGGCAAAGGGCGGCCAATCGCATAATTTCTTGTTCGTAAACCAGAGAGGGACACCGCTGACTCCAAGGGGAGTTCGATATATACTAACGAATATGATTGAAAAGGCATGTGGTAATACCAATTTATACCCGCATATGCTGAGGCATAGTTTTGCGACCCACTTATTGAATAATGGTGCTGATATTCGCTCGGTACAAGAGCTGCTTGGACATTCGTCCGTACAATCTACCCAAGTGTATACCCATGTAACGAAGGAAAGACTGAGAGAAGTTTATAATAATAGTCATCCTAGAGCTTGAGAAGCTTAAATAATGTCCTGATTAAGGAGTAAGGAGTTGTATGATGGAACAATTTCACGCTACTACTATATTTGCCGTATCGCATAATGGCGGCTATGCCATGGCTGGTGACGGGCAAGTTACAATGGGAAATGCAGTCGTGATGAAACATACGGCAAGAAAAGTTAGAAAACTCTTTAATGGCAAGGTGCTCGCCGGTTTTGCCGGTTCAGTAGCAGATGCATTTTCATTGTTTGAAATGTTTGAGAGCAAATTACATGAATACAATGGCAATCTTCAGAGAGCTGCGGTAGAGCTGGCGAAACAATGGCGCAGTGACAAGGTATTGAGAAAATTGGAAGCTATGCTAATCGTCATGGATACGAACAGCATGCTTTTAATCTCTGGAACAGGAGAAGTCATTGAACCTGATGATGGTATTCTTGCTATCGGATCGGGCGGAAATTATGCATTGTCAGCAGGCCGTGCATTAAAACGATTCTCCGGTGATAAAATGACAGCAAGGGAAATTGCTCATGCTTCATTAACAATTGCCTCTGAAATTTGTGTATATACGAATTCAAATATCATTTTGGAAGAGCTATAAGGCAAAGGAGGATACAAGATGAAACCGGTTGTACGTAACTTAACCCCAAGACAGATTGTGGAAAGGCTTGACCAATATATAATCGGGCAGAATGATGCGAAGAAGGCGGTAGCCGTCGCGCTTCGCAATCGATATCGCCGAGGCATGCTAGCCGAGGAGCTTCGGGATGAAATAGTTCCGAAGAATATCTTGATGATTGGGCCGACTGGTGTCGGAAAAACAGAAATCGCACGCCGAATCGCCAAAATCGTAAAAGCACCTTTCATTAAAGTGGAAGCAACCAAATTTACGGAAGTCGGCTATGTCGGACGTGATGTGGAAAGCATGGTCAGAGATTTAGCTGAAACGGCAGTCAGGCTGGTGAAAGAGGAGCGGATGCTTGAGGTGAAGGATAAGGCGATAGAAAATGCCAATAACCGCATCGTCGAGCTGCTCGTCCCATCAAACAAAAAGCAGGCTGGGTTCAAAAATCCATTAGAGATGATTTTTGGCGGTTCATCCAATGAAACGGATTCATCAGATGCCAATGAGGATGAAGAAAAATCCCTCAACGAAAAGCGGAGAGCCATCAAGGAAAAGCTATTCAGAGGAGAGCTTGAAGAAGAGGTCATTACGGTAGAGGTTGAAGAGCAGCCCCCTTCCATGTTTGATATGCTTCAAGGTTCCGGAATGGAGCAGATGGGCATGAATATGCAGGATGCCTTCAGCAATCTGATGCCAAAGAAGCAGAAGAAGAGAAGGCTCGCTGTAAAGGATGCCCGTAAGGTACTCGCGAATGAAGAAGCGCAGAAATTAATTGACATGGATGAAGTAACCCAAGTGGCTTTAGAACGTGCTGAGCAAAATGGCATCATCTTCATTGATGAGATTGATAAGATTGCTTCCAAAAATGCAGGCGGTTCCTCAGCCGATGTTTCTCGAGAAGGTGTGCAAAGGGATATTCTTCCGGTTGTTGAGGGGTCGACTGTTGTTACCAAATATGGCACTCTGAAGACAGATCATGTTTTATTTATTGCGGCAGGAGCATTTCATATTGCTAAGCCATCTGATTTAATTCCAGAATTGCAAGGACGCTTCCCGATTCGAGTAGAATTGAAAAAGTTGTCTGTTGACGATTTTTATAAAGTATTGGTTGAACCTGATAATGCGCTTATCAAACAATATATCGCTTTATTGGAAACAGAAGGTATACAAATTGAATTTTCAGACGAAGCTATTCGTAGAATAGCGGAAGTAGCATTTGAAGTGAATCAAAATACGGATAATATCGGAGCCCGCAGGCTGCATACGATTTTAGAAAAATTACTCGAGGATCTTTCCTTTGAAGCACCTGAAATTACATTGGAAAAGATTTTAATTACGCCTCAATATGTGGATGAAAAGCTCGGTGAAATTTCTAAAAACAAGGACTTAAGTGAATTTATCCTGTAAAGGAACTGGTTTTAAGAGGTTCTTTTAGGGTACATACAAATAGTTACAAATTACTCGTAAACATTATCCAATTCACTTAATGCATTGGTTGAATAATACAAGGACAATTTCTAGGAGGAAGAATAATAATGGATTTACTAAACAAGACAAGAAAAATTAACTCAATGCTTCAGCAAACTGCTGGAAAACCAGTTAACTTCAAGGAAATGGCAGAAAGCTTGAGCGGAGTAATCAATGCGAATGTTTTCGTAGTAAGCCGCAGAGGTAAGCTGCTTGGTTTCCAAATCAATCAGCAAATCGAAAATGACCGTATGAAGAAAATGCTTGAAGATCGTCAATTCCCAGAGGACTACACAAACAATCTTTTCAATATTAAAGAAACATCCTCCAATATTGATATTAACAGCGAATATACAGCATTCCCGGTTGAGAACAAGGACTTGTTCAAAACAGGCTTGACTACCATCATTCCTATCGTGGGCGGCGGTGAGCGTCTTGGAACACTTATTCTTTCCCGTGTCGAGCAGCAATTCTCTGATGATGATCTTATCCTTGGTGAATACGGCGCGACAGTCGTAGGAATGGAAATCCTTCGTGAGAAAGCGGAAGAAATTGAAGAGGAAGCAAGAAGCAAAGCGGTTGTTCAAATGGCAATCAGCTCCCTTTCTTACAGTGAATTAGAAGCGATTGAACATATCTTTGAAGAATTAAAAGGTAATGAAGGCCTATTGGTTGCATCAAAGATTGCTGATCGTGTAGGAATTACTCGTTCTGTTATCGTCAATGCACTTAGAAAGCTTGAGAGTGCCGGCGTTATCGAATCACGCTCTTTAGGTATGAAAGGAACATACATTAAAGTGTTGAACACGAAGTTCTTAAACGAGCTTGAAAGCTTAAAGCGCTAAACAACAAATAACGTAAGCCCGTTCTCCATAATTGGAGAGCGGGCTTTTTTGATTTTCTTTAATCGCCCTTAGAAAAGGAAGGATTGGATAGAAGGTATGGCAGGTATTATGTCATGGAGGATGAAATTATTTCCAAAAATTAGGACTAAAGTACTTGCCATTTTTTACCCATTTTATTTATTATTATAAATGACAATCGTCAAATTACTTCCCTTATTTTTGTTAGTTTTACATATATTCACAATTACGCGTATCGAAAGGAGCGGATTCAGCAGGATTTATATAAAATACAAGTACATTTGGACTAGCTTATATGGGTTAGAAGTATAGGAAAAGAGCAGGGGAGTATTCCTCGTAGAAAGAGAAGCTATATCACAAAACATTGCAAATGCAGATACATCGATTAGATGGCTATGAATGTCAGCTTCCGCGCTGAACTGAATGATGCGTTGAAAGCTGCTGCTCATATGACAGACGCAAGGCATTATGCTTTTCAAGCAAACCAAACACCCCCATACAAGATTGGCCGGGTTACTTTAAAACTATAATCGTTTAGGGAGTAGTGTGGGCATGGGCATTTCAGCTCCATCAAATTCTTTCTCTTTCATCTTTACAGAGAATAAAGTTGAAATAAAAGGTTCAATTACAACATACGAAGCCCAATCATCTTTTGCGTCCGTTCTGAAAAGATCCCCATTGGCGCTTGCCCGGGCGGCACCAAAGGAGAGCCATATACTTGAAGCAGCGATTCAATTTAGAAATAAAGCAATCAAAGTGTATCAGGAAATGATGAGAACCAGCATGTAACAGCTGGAATGAATGACTATTATACATAATAAGCTCCGCCATTACGGGTTGAAAGAATAATGGAAGCATGCTTTTGCGGAAAATAAACTTGGCAGGGGGGAACGAAATTGCCGCAAGCAAATGTGGGGAAGGAACAGCTCTATTGGCATCGGTGGCTTGATAGGCGCGATGAACAGGCGGGAGATATATTAGCGAAAAAATATCTGCCTTTAGTGAATTATCATGTGCAGCGGATTTCGGTCAATTTGCCTAAAAGTGTTAGCAGAGATGATATACATAGCCTAGGGCTCATGGGCCTTTTTGATGCGCTGGAAAAATTCGACCTTTCACGAAATTTGAAGTTCGAAACCTATGCTTCGTTCCGCATCCGAGGGGCCATCATTGATGGGCTTAGGAAAGAAGATTGGCTTCCGAGGAGCACGAGGGAAAAGGCAAAATTAATAGAAGCAACCATTGTACAGCTGGAACAAAGGAAGATGAGGAATATCTCTGTGACAGAGGTGGCCGAGGAATTGGGATTGACCAAGGAGGAGGTCAATGCGATATCAAACGAGAACTTCTTTGCTAATGTATTGTCAATGGATGAAGGGACAAAGGAGCAAAGCGAAGAGACGCAAACCCTTAGTGTAAGGGATGAACAAGCAATATCGCCTGAGGAAGCACTGCTAAAGAAAGAGACATTAACGGAGATGGAAAAACAAATTCAATCGCTAGAGGCGAAGGAACAACTGGTGCTTGATTTGTTTTACCATAAAGAGCTGACATTAACGGAAATTGGCCATATTCTGAACTTATCGACATCCCGAATATCGCAGATTCACTCACGCGCATTATTTAAGCTGCGGAATGTCCTGCAAAAATCAATATATTCATAGATGCAGGGTTTAGAAGAGGTTCAAGCGACAGGCTGAAGGCATGGTTACATATAGAGAAAATATCATAGTAAGCGAGAACAGCAGGAGAGAGGCTAATGAGAAGAGAGCCAAGGGTCAGGTCATGTCTGTTGAGGAGATTTGCCGAGGGAATGGACAAAGGAAAACAGAAATAGAACTTTTTGAACGAATAAAGCTTGATTGTGAGACTTCAGTATGCTATATTATTTCATGGTGTTATTACACACGCTTAATGATTTGGACTGACGGTGCTGCCGGGTATGGCAGTTTCAGGCTGAAAATGATTTAGGCGGAGGACAAAACAAACCATAGGAGGAAGAAACATGTCTGTTATTTCAATGAAACAACTGCTTGAAGCAGGTGTACACTTCGGGCACCAAACACGTCGTTGGAACCCAAAAATGAAAAAATATATCTTCACGGAGCGTAATGGTATCTACATCATTGACCTTCAAAAAACGGTTAAAAAAGTAGAAGAAGCATACAACTTCGTAAGAGACTTAGCAGCAGATGGCGGCACAATGCTATTTGTTGGTACTAAAAAGCAAGCTCAAGATTCCGTTAAGGAAGAAGCAGCTCGCGCTGGCATGTACTATGTTAACCAACGCTGGTTAGGTGGTACATTAACTAACTTCGTAACAATCCAAAAACGTATCGCTCGTTTGAAAGAAATCGAAAAAATGGAAGAAAACGGAACTTTCGAAGTACTTCCTAAAAAAGAAGTTATTCAATTGAAAAAAGAACAAGAGCGTCTCGAGAAATTCCTAGGCGGTATCAAGGATATGAAACAAATCCCTGATGCATTGTTCATCATCGACCCACGCAAAGAGCGTATCGCTGTTGCAGAAGCACACAAATTGAACATCCCTATCGTTGGTATCGTTGATACAAACTGTGATCCGGATGAAATCGATTATGTAATCCCTGCAAACGATGATGCTATCCGCGCAGTTAAATTGCTTACTGGAAAAATGGCTGACGCTATTCTAGAAGGTAAACAAGGTGAAGAAACAGCTCCAGTTGCAGAAACAGCTGAAGTTGAAGCTCCTGCAGAAGCTGAAGAAGCTACTACAGTAGAAAATGCTTAATTGATCTTTTAAAGGTGATAAGAGGATAGTGCCTTTTATCACCTTTTTTTGAAATAAAGAAGCAGTGTATACGTCAACATATACTGCTACATACTGATTTTATGGACAATTAAAGGAGGAAGCCCAAATGGCTATTACAGCTCAACTGGTTAAAGAATTACGTGAAAAAACTGGCGCAGGCATGATGGACTGCAAAAAAGCTCTTCAAGAAACAAACGGAGACATGGACAAAGCAATCGACTACCTTCGTGAAAAAGGTATTGCGAAAGCGGCTAAAAAAGGCGATCGTATCGCTGCAGAAGGTTTGACTTCAATCGTGGTTGAAGGCGACCATGCGGTTATCCTAGAAGTAAACGCTGAAACTGACTTCGTTGCTAAAAACGATGCATTCCAAACTCTTGTAAAAGAATTGGCTGCTCACCTTCTAGCTAACAAACCAGCTTCCGTTGAAGAAGCTCTTGCACAAACAATGGATAACGGAGCAACTGTTCAAGATCACATCAATGCTGCAATCGCTAAAATCGGTGAGCGCATCACGCTTCGTCGCTTTGAAATCAAAGCAAAACCTGAAAATGGCGCATTCGGTGCTTACATTCACCAAGGCGGACGCATCAGCGTATTGACTATCATTGAAGGTTCTGCTGAAGAAGCAGTAGCAAAAGATGTATCTATGCACATCGCTGCTCTAAACCCTAAATATGTATCTCGCGATCAAGTTACTGCTGAAGAAGTAGAACATGAGCGTCAAGTATTGACTCAACAAGCATTAAACGAAGGCAAGCCAGAAAAAATCGTTGCAAAAATGGTTGAAGGCCGCCTTGGCAAATACTTCGAAGAAATCTGCGTAATGGATCAAACATTCGTTAAGAACCCAGACCAAAAAGTTGGCCAATATGTACAAGCTGCTGGCGCAACTATCGTAGAATTCGTTCGTTATGAAGTAGGGGAAGGTATCGAGAAGAAACAAGATAACTTCGCTGAAGAAGTAATGAGCCAAGTTAAAAAAGACTAATTAATCTAAAGCAGATAAAGCAAGAAGATGGAATAGGGAACACATTGTGTTCCCTATTTTTCAAGAATTCTTTAAGCAGTCAGGGAATCCCTTCTGCTGAAATTTTTTGCAAAAGTATTGAGATGTATGGGAAAATTATAATTGGTTCCTACTTTAACATTGGTGGAGGTTTATATGAGCAGCGTAAAGTATAAAAGAGTAGTATTAAAATTAAGTGGAGAGGCGCTTGCAGGCACTCAAGGCTTTGGAATCGATCCGGTCATTATTTCTTCAATCGCTAAACAAGTGAAAGAAGTAGCTGAATTAGGCGTAGAAGTAGCCGTTGTCGTTGGCGGGGGCAATATCTGGAGAGGCAAGACAGGAAGCGAACTAGGCATGGACCGTGCGACAGCTGATTATATGGGAATGCTTGCGACTGTCATGAATTCTCTTGCTCTTCAAGACGCCCTTGAGCAGCAAGGAATCGGAACACGTGTGCAGACATCCATTGAAATGCGGCAAGTTGCAGAGCCTTATATCAGACGCAGAGCCATTCGCCATCTTGAGAAGAGCCGAGTGGTCATCTTTGCAGCAGGAACAGGCAATCCTTATTTCTCCACTGATACTACAGCAGCTTTGCGGGCTGCTGAAATCGAAGCAGATGTTATCCTAATGGGCAAAAACAATGTGGATGGGGTTTACAGTGCTGATCCTGTGAAAGACAGTAGTGCCGTGAAATTTGACCAATTATCCTATCTTGATTTAATCAAGGATGGTCTGGCAGTCATGGATTCTACCGCATCATCACTTTGCATGGATAACGATATTCCACTAATTGTCTTCTCAATCATGGAAGAAGGAAACATTAAACGCGCCGTATTAGGCGAATCAATTGGTACTGTTGTTAGGGGGAATAAATAATGGCAAAGCAAGTTATTTCTAATACGAAAGAAAAAATGGACAAATGTATTCAAGCTTTTTCTCGTGAGCTGGCTTCTATCCGTGCCGGCCGTGCCAGCGCATCATTGTTGGACAGATTAACGGTTGACTACTACGGAGCTCCAACACCAATCAACCAAATGGCTTCTGTAAGCGTACCTGAAGCGCGTATGCTTGTGATCCAGCCTTATGATAAAACGATTCTAGGTGATATTGAGAAAGCTATTCTAAAATCAGATTTAGGATTAAACCCTGCCAATGACGGGTCAATTATCCGCTTATCTGTTCCAGCTTTAACAGAAGAACGCCGCCGTGACCTTGTTAAGCAAGTGAAGAAGGAAGCGGAAGAAGCGAAGGTTGCTATTCGTAACGTTCGCCGCGATGGCAATGATGATCTGAAGAAGCTGGAGAAGAATGGTGAAATCACTGAGGACGCTCTTCGCGGCTATTCTGATGATGTTCAAAAAATGACAGATGAGCATATCGCAAAAATCGACCAAATGGCTAAAGATAAAGAAAAGGAAATTATGGAAGTCTGATTCTAAGGAATCAGTGAGTGCCCCTTTTTTTATAAAAGGGGCTTTTTCTTATAAGTTTTTGGCTGCATGTATTGTTTCGAGAGAAATTCTCGGATTTATCTGAGTAGATTTAAGGCATTAGCCTATAATGAAGATAGGACTTGTATAAAGATGCCAAACAATCTTTTATGTACACAATGTTCATCACATATAATTATGGTATGATTGTAATGGTTTAATGAAATACATACACATAAACAGGGACATTGTGTGGACCTGGTGGAGGAAAAAAATATGTTTGGATGGAAGAAAGACAAAAAGAAAAAAGAACAGCTGACTATAAATGAACGAATTGAGCGAGTAAAGCAAGGTGAGATTCCTGAGCATATTGCCATCATTATGGACGGGAATGGAAGATGGGCCAAGAAACGCGCACTGCCAAGGATTGCTGGACATCACGAAGGAATGAAAACGGTTAGAAGGACAACTAAATTAGCGAATGAGTTAGGGGTTAAGGCTTTGACCGTGTATGCCTTTTCCACAGAGAACTGGAAGCGTCCAAAGGATGAAGTCGATTATTTGCTTCGTCTGCCAGAGGAGTTCCTGGGCACCTTCCTCCCAGAGCTGATTGAGGAGAACGTTAAGGTGCAAATCATTGGTGATCAGGAAAAGCTGCCTTTACATACCGTCAAGGCTGTATCCACAGCGCTTGAGAAGACGAAGGACAATGATGGTCTAATCTTGAATTTTGCCCTCAACTATGGGAGCCGTGCCGAAATCCTTGAAGGAATTAAACGGGCAGCCAAAGACATAGAAGAAGGGAAAATGACAATAGATGAACTGTCTGAGGACCGTTTTTCCAGTTACCTAATGACCGAAGGCCTGAAAGATCCTGACCTCCTGATCCGTACAAGCGGAGAGATTCGGTTAAGTAATTTCATGCTCTGGCAGCTTGCTTACACAGAATTTTATTTTACAGATGTATTATGGCCGGATTTTGATGCGGATCATTTTATGGATGCTTTGGAAGTGTTCCAAGGGCGCTCAAGACGATTCGGCGGAGTCTAAAGTTGAAGGTGAGGAACTAAGTCATGAAACAAAGAATAATTACTGCAGTTATTGCAATGGCCTTATTTTTGCCAATCTTGATCTATGGAAATATGCCCTTTCTGTTTCTGATATATGCAATGGCGACCATTGGGCTGTATGAGCTGGTTAAGATGAAAAAGTTGCCGCTGATGACGATATCAACACTACTATCATTTCTTATGCTATGGGTGCTGCTTATCCCGGATGAATGGTATTCATTCTTTACAATGATTCAATATGACAAGATGGATTTATTGATTATCGGGGCATTTTTGCTCCTGATTGTAACGGTTATGTCCAAAAATGCATTCACATTTGATGATGCGGCATTTTTATTGCTTTCTGTCTTATACATAGGAATTTCCTTTTATTATTTTTATTATACGAGAGCAGGAGAAGCCGGACTTGCAACCATTCTATTTGTGCTAATAACAATCTGGGTAACGGATTCAGGAGCTTATTTTGTTGGTCGTTCTCTTGGGAAAAGGAAGCTCTGGCCGGAAATTAGTCCTAATAAAACGGTCGAAGGCTTCTTTGGCGGAATTGCATGCGCGATTATTGCATCAATTTTGTTCTATTTCTTCAATGTATTGGATTACAATATAGGTAAGATGATGATTATTGCCCTATTGATTGCCGTCTTCGGCCAATTGGGCGACCTTGTACAATCGGCTTATAAAAGGCATTATGGCGTGAAGGATTCCGGCAATATCCTGCCGGGTCACGGCGGAATTTTGGACAGGTTTGACAGCCTGCTGTTTGTCCTGCCAATCTTGCACTTCTTTATCTTTTAACGATACTTTCGAAGACATGCTGGGAGAGGATTAGTTTTGAAGAACATCAATTTGCTAGGAGCAACAGGATCGATTGGCATGCAGACAATCGATATTATACGTAACCATCCCGAAGAGTTTAAGCTGGCGGCTGTTTCCGGGGGACGGAATATAGATGGAATCCGGGCAATCATTCAAGAATTTAAGCCGGGATTGGTTTCTGTACTAGGAAGCGAGGATGCTGAGCGCTTAAAGAATGAGTTTCCGAACGTGACAATTATGCACGGGGATGAAGGTCTCGTTGAGACTGCCGTCTACCATAAAGGCGATGTTGTTGTCAACGCCGTCATGGGAAGCATTGGACTTATACCGACGATGAAAGCGATGGAAGCCGGGAAGACGATTGCCCTGGCGAACAAGGAAACGCTTGTCACGGCCGGCCATATCGTTATGGAGGCATCAAAAAAATACGGAACGCCGATTCTCCCGGTAGACAGTGAGCACTCTGCCATTTTCCAAGCGCTGCAGGGCGAGCATACCAAAAATATTGAAAGATTGATCATTACCGCATCTGGCGGAAGCTTCCGTGATAAGACGCGCGAGCAGCTGACAAATGTAACCGTCGAGGATGCTCTTAATCATCCCAACTGGTCTATGGGATCAAAGATTACGATTGATTCAGCTACGATGATGAATAAAGGACTTGAAGTGATAGAAGCCCACTGGCTCTTCGATTTGCCGTATGAGCAAATAGACGTGCTGCTTCATCAGGAAAGCATTATTCATTCAATGGTAGAATTCCATGATTCAAGTGTCATAGCGCAATTGGGCACACCTGATATGAGAGTGCCGATTCAATATGCGCTCACTTATCCGGACCGTCTGCCGCTCGCAGGAGCAAAAAGGCTGAGTCTGGCGGATGCAGCAACATTGCATTTCAAAAAGATGGACTTTGACCGCTTTCCTTGTTTACAATACGCTTATGAAGCTGGCAAAACAGGCGGAACAATGCCAACAGTGTTAAATGCTGCGAACGAGGCGGCAGTTGGCTTATTTCTCGCAAGGAAGATTCCTTTCCTGACAATTGAGAGCCTGATTGAACAAGCAATGAAACGGCATAAGCCAATAGAAAACCCAGGACTTGAAACCATTCAAGAGGTCGATCAAGACACTAGAACGTATATCGAGTCACTATATTAAAAGGATGGTCGATTAAGTGCAAACAATAATAGCGTTTATCCTCATATTTGGCGGGTTGGTGTTTTTCCATGAATTGGGCCATTTAATCTTTGCCAAGAGGGCAGGCATTCTTTGCCGTGAATTTGCCATAGGGTTTGGTCCAAAAATATTTACGCTCACAAAGAATGAAACTGTCTATACCATTCGACTCCTTCCATTAGGCGGGTATGTGCGGATGGCAGGGGAGGATGCCGAAGCGATTGAGCTAAAGCCAGGATACCGCATTGGCATTTTATGCAATGAAAACGAGGAAGTCGATAAAATCATTGTCACTAATAAGGATAAATATCCTGAAGCGAGAATGATTGAAGTAGAAGAGGCGGACCTGGATCATCAATTGATTATTCGCGGTTATGAAGAAGGGGAAGAGGATTCCCTCAAGACCTTTAAGGTTCATCCGAAAGCTGTCATTGTGGAGGATGGGCTGGAGCTGCAAATTGCCCCTTATGACCGCCAATTCTCTTCAAAAACAGTCGGGCAGCGTGCGATGGCGATTTTTGCCGGGCCGATGATGAATTTCGTGCTGGCAGCTGTCCTGTTCATGATTATCGGCATGGTTCAAGGTGTCGTCGTAAATGATCCCGTTTTAGGTAAATTGACCGAGGATGGCCCCGCCATTACATCTGGACTGAAAGAAGGAGACGTCGTTCAATCCATTAACGGGGAAGAAATGGGATCATGGGAAGAAATCCAAAAAACCATTCAGCAAAACGCGAATAATGAATTGAATGTCGTTGTTGAGCGTGATGGAGCGACAAAAGAAATAACTGTCACTCCGAAATTAGTGGAAGATGCAGCAGGAAAGCGAGGCATCATCGGTGTATATGCCCCGACTGAGAAGTCTTTCGTGAAGGCGGTCGGACACGGATTTACAGAAACGTATTTATGGACAAAGCAAATCTTCATCATACTTGGGGATTTAGTGACAGGCGGATTTGATATCGATCAATTATCCGGACCGGTCGGCATTTATGTATCAACTGAAGAGGTCGCTAAATCAGGTACCATTTATTTATTGAAATGGGCCGGGGTATTAAGCATAAATCTGGGAATCATGAATTTGCTCCCGCTGCCAGCACTTGATGGCGGAAGATTATTATTTATTGGTTTAGAGGCTGTACGCGGTAAGCCAATCGATAAGCAAAAGGAAGGGATTGTCCATTTTATTGGATTTGCCCTCTTGATGCTGCTGATGATTATGGTAACATGGAATGATATACAGCGCTTCTTCTTTTAAACAAGGAATGTGACGAAGGAATGGCTGCAACAAGCGTTCCTTAAGAGAGCATTTTTATAACCTAAGCTTATAACGATAGGGGCTGGTGATAAGCCCCTATCATCTATGTATGAAGCCAATTGTGATAGATAGAAAGGTGAAATGATAATGAGACAAAGTATGACGATTATCCCTACTTTGAGAGAGGTGCCATCCGATGCCGAAGTAAAAAGCCATCAGCTCTTGCTTCGTGCCGGATTTATGCGTCAAACAGCGAGCGGCATCTACAGCTACCTCCCACTTGGATTAAAAGTAATTCAAAATGTGGAGAAGATTATTCGTGAAGAGATGGAGCGCGCTGGCGCGGTAGAATTATTAATGCCAACCCTGCAGCAGGCAGAGCTATGGCAGGAGTCCGGAAGATGGAATTCCTATGGACCGGAGCTCATGCGCATGCATGACCGCCATAACCGTGAATTTGCGCTAGGGCCAACCCATGAGGAAGTCATTACAAGTCTTCTTCGCGACGAGGTTAAATCATATAAGAAATTGCCGCTGACGCTTTATCAAATCCAAACAAAATTCCGTGATGAAAAACGTCCTCGTTTCGGGCTGCTGCGCGGAAGAGAGTTCATTATGAAGGATGCTTATTCCTTCCACTCAAGCCAAGAGAGCTTAGATGAGGTTTATGACCGTCTATTCACAGCCTATTCCAATATTTTCAGCCGCTGCGGCCTAAACTTCAGGGCTGTTATAGCGGATTCAGGCGCAATGGGCGGGAAAGATACACATGAATTCATGGTTCTCTCTGAAATCGGTGAAGATACAATTGCTTATTCCGACACTTCAAATTTTGCAGCGAATATCGAGATGGCACCTGTCGTTAATACAGCTGTCAAAGCAGGCGAAGCTGCAAAGGAATTAGAAAAAATGGAAACACCAGACCAGAAGACGATTGAAGAAGTGTCAAGCTTCTTGAAGGTTCCAGCTGAGAAATGCCTGAAAACATTGCTTTGGAAGGTTGATGGCGAGTTTGTCGTCGTATTGGTCAGAGGCGACCATGAATTAAATGATATTAAGCTCAAAAATCTATTCAATGCGGCAATCGTGGAGCCGGCAACACCGGAAGAAACGAAAGAAATCCTTGGAGTAAGCTTCGGTTCCTTGGGCCCTGTAAACATGAAAGCGAGCGATATCAAGGTCGTAGCGGACGCTGCTGTTCAAATGCTGGAAAACGCTGTTTGCGGCGCCAATGAAGATGGGTTCCACTATGTCAATGTTAACCCTGACCGTGATTTCCCAGCCGTGCAATATGAAGACCTTCGCTTCATTCAAGAAGGTGATCCATCTCCGGATGGACAGGGAACAATCCGATTTGCTAAAGGAATAGAGGTTGGGCATGTCTTCAAGCTTGGCACTCGTTACAGCGAATCCATGAGCGGTATGATTCTCGATGAGAACGGCCGTCAAAAACCGATGATTATGGGCTGCTATGGTATCGGTGTATCCCGTACGGTTTCGGCAATTGCTGAGCAATTCAACGATGAAAAAGGTCTCATCTGGCCAGTGAATATTGCTCCATACCAAGTTCACTTAATCCCGGTGAATATGAAAGATGAAGCACAAAAACAACTGGGCGAAGAATTATATGAACAGCTGACAAGAGCTGGTTATGATGTCCTTATTGATGACCGTCCAGAGAGAGCGGGCGTGAAATTTGCTGATTCTGACTTAATCGGCATGCCGGTTCGCGTGACAGTCGGCAAGAAAGCCGCAGAAGGCATCATTGAATTGAAAATCAGAGAAAATGGCGAAAGCTTTGAGATTCCTGTGGGAGAATTGCTTGAGCGTCTTAAGACAATAATTGGCTGATTATGATACATGGCTCTCCCTATAAAGGTCAGGGAGAGCCTGTTCTTTCTTTTCAGGCGTTGCAGATAAGCAAAAATTGGGCGGACTGTACGGAAGATTAAATCTTTAAAGAGACAGCCGTTATGAAAATCCGAGTTATGTTATAATGACTAGACGAGTTTGAGAATGACTTTTGGGAGAGATTGATATGGAAGAGAATTCTCGCATGAAACAAGATAAATTCAGGACGCTTCTTCAACAGCTGCAGCTGACTGAAGATGCCGTCGTACAGCATTTTCATAACGCGGAAATCGAGAGGGTGGTCATCGAGAAGATTGCTCGCAAATGGCATTTCTTCTTTAGCTTTGAGAAGCTGATCCCTTGCAGTGTATGGACGCGTTTTACGACACAATTGATCCAATCCTTCTCACCAATCGCTTCTGTAGGATATTCCGTGACGGTAAGAAATCCCTTGCCGACGAAGGATTTAATTATAGAATATTGGAAGAACTGTATAGGAGAAATAGACGGGATCTCACCTGCAATCCTTGAGCTTCTTCATGGCCAGACACCGGCGGTTGAGGGGAATAAATTAATCATCAAGGCGCGGAATGAAGCAGAGGCCGGGCAGCTGAAGAGAAAATATGCAGGCCTCATCTCAGATGTGTATCAAGGCTTTGGCTTTCCGCCTCTCCAGCTTGATGCGGTAGTGGACGCATCTATTTTCAGTGATGAAATGGAAGTCTTCAGAAAGAAAAAGCAAGAAGAGGACGAAGCGAAAGCGATGCAGGCTGTACAGGACATGAAGAAAGCAGCTGAGTCGAAGGATGATGCACCTCATGATGACGGACCGCTTGTCATCGGGTATAAAATCAAGCCTGATGCGGACTTCAAGGCGATTGATGAAATTGTCGAAGAAGAACGCCGCATTGCGATTGAAGGATATATCTTTGACGCGGAAACGCGCGAATTGAAGAGCGGCAGGACGCTCTTGACTTTCAAGATTACCGATTATACGAACAGCATCCTTGTTAAGGTATTCTCTCGTGATAAAGAGGATGCAACCCAATTGGCGCGTGTCAAAAAAGGGATGTGGGCACGGGTGCAAGGAAGTGTTCAAAATGACACCTTTGTCCGTGACTTAGTCATGATTGCCAATGATATTAATGAAATAGCCGGCAAACACCGCATAGACCAGGCACCAGAAGGGCAAAAGCGAGTTGAGCTGCATCTTCATACACCAATGAGCCAGATGGACGCTGTTACACCTGTATCAGCTCTTGTTGCTCAAGCGGCAAAATGGGGACATCCAGCCATTGCCGTAACAGACCACGCTGTTGCCCAGTCTTTCCCGGAGGCTTATTCAGCCGGGAAGAAGAATGGCATCAAGATTCTGTATGGGGTAGAGGTGAACTTGATTGATGATGGTGTGCCGATTGCCTATAATCCGAAAGACCTCGTTTTAGAAGACAGCACCTATGTTGTCTTTGACGTTGAAACCACAGGTCTATCTGCCATATACGACACAATCATCGAGCTTGCCGCAGTCAAGATGAGAAACGGGGAGATCATTGACCGCTTTGAGTCATTTGCCAACCCGCATCATAAGCTATCCTCCACGACCATTAATTTAACGGGCATTACCGACGACCTTGTCGAAAATGCGCCGGAAGTGGATGAGGTATTGACGAAATTCAAGGAGTGGGCTGGCGATAGTATCTTCGTCGCTCATAACGCAAGCTTTGATATGGGCTTTTTGAATATGGGCTATAAGAAGCTGAATTTTGGCAAAGCCGAAAATCCGGTCATAGATACCCTTGAATTGGCCCGTTTCCTCTATCCGGATATGAAAAACCACCGTTTGAACAATCTCGCGAAGAAATTTGACGTCGAGCTTGTTCAGCATCACCGTGCCATCTATGATGCAGAGACACCAGGGCACTTGCTTATGAAAATGCTTAAGGATGCCAATGAGAAAGGCATCGTCAACCATAATCAGCTGAATGATAATATGGGGCAGGG
>JAEIGA010003234.1_pt1 | contig 25581 bp, 23 predicted proteins | sample 9270691 | NCBI WGS metagenome assembly JAEIGA01 (sample SAMN17057246, study PRJNA624740) | gut metagenome | biome: biome; isolation source: fecal sample | host: Bos grunniens | place: China: Xizang | collected 2019
AAAACAACTTTCATTTATGATATAACAATAATTAGTGGTATAATTATTCAAGGTATAATTTTAGCAGGTTCTATTAACATAGAAGATACCTTTAAAAGTCATATAAATGCATTGATAATTGGGTTTATAGCCTCATTTATTTTAGCTAGGATAACAAAAGGATTAGGAGATGGAGATATAGGATTAATTTCATTATGTTCCTTTGTATTAGGTCATAATAATGAATTATTTCTTATAGGTTTATCTTTTATGATTGCATTTATATACTGTATATACATAATAATTATAAAAAGTAAGTCAACAAAATCTAAAATACCTTTTGGGCCATTTATATCTTTGGCAACTATTTTGATAATGTTGACTGAAAAAAATATATTAACAATCTATTTTGACATAATTGAAAAAGTACTTTAAAGGAGGATGAAATATGTACGTAGTAGTAGGATTAGGAAATCCAGGAAAACAATACGAAAGAACAAGACATAATGTTGGATTTGATGTTATAGATATTCTTGCAAAGGAATATGGCATAAGTGTATCGAAAATAAAACATAAGGCTTTAATAGGAGAAGGTAGAGTTGGAAGTGAGAAGGTTCTTTTAGTTAAACCTCAAACATATATGAATTTAAGCGGAGAAACTTTAATTGATATATACAACTATTATAAAGTTGATATGGAGAACATAATAGTTATTTACGATGATATAGATTTAGATGTTGGAAAAATAAGAATAAGAAAAAAAGGTAGTGGTGGAACTCATAATGGAATGAGATCTATTACTAAATGCTTAGGTTCTACAGATTTTCCAAGAGTTAGAGTTGGGGTTTCAAAGCCTAGGCCAGGGCAAGACTTAGCAGATTTTGTTCTTTCTAGATTTAGAAAAGAAGAAGCTGATGATGTTGAATTAGGACTAGAAAAAGCAGCTAAGTCGGTTGATGTTATGATAAGGGATAATATAGATTTAGCTATGAATAAATATAATGGATAATCAGAAAAGGGAGATGTCATATGAATGATGTATTAATTTACCCTTTGCAAAATTCCAAAGAATATAAAGATGTAATAAATTGCATAAAAAGTAATAAAGGCTCATTATTAATTAATGGCCTTTTGTCAGTGCAAAAACCTCATATAACTTATTCTATTTATAAAGAATTAAATAGGCCTATAGTATTTGTAGCAAGTACAGACCTGGAAGCTAAAAAAGCTTATGAGGATTTAAGTTTTTATATGAAAGATAAAGTAATATATCTTGGTCATCAAGATATTTATTTTTATCATTTAGATGCAAAGGATAGAAATGAAGAGGCAAAAAAATTAAAAACGTTATTAAGATTAGCGAAAGGTGAAAAAGTAGTTTTAGTTACTTCAACAGAGGCTATTCTTAGAAAATATATACCTAAGGAAACATTGCTTAAAAATATATTTAATTACAAAATTGGGGATGTAATTAATTTAGATGACCTAAGTGATAAGTTAGTTTCATTAGGATATGAAAGAGTATCCAAAATAGAAGGTTTTGGTCAGTTTAGTATAAGAGGTGGGATAGTTGATATATTCTCACTAGAATATACAAACCCTATTCGTATGGAATTATTTGATGATGAAATAGATTCTATACGAACTTTTGATGTTTTTTCACAGAAATCAATTGATAAGATAAAGAAGTTTACTATAACGCCTTCAAGAGAATTTATATATCCTGAAAATGTTAAAGATGCAGTTGATAAAATTAAAAAAGAAACTGGAAAATTAACTAATGATGATATTTTCTCAGATATAGATAATATAGCTACTAAGACCTACTTTGAAGGTTTAGAAAATTATATAGATTATTTATATCCTTCTGATAATAAAAGTATATTTACATATTTAAATGATGAAGCAGTTATATTTGTAAATGATATATCAAGATTAAAGGAAAGATGTGAAAACTTTACAGAAGAATTTAAAGAAAATTATAAACTAAATCTTGAAAGAGGATTAGCTTTAAAAACCCAAGGGAATTTAATATACAATTATAAGGATATAGAATTCTTATCAGATGATAAAAAAATAGTTTTAAATACGCTGTTACCAAAGCCTGTAAACGAATTTAAGGTAAGTAACATAGTAAACTTTGAATCTAGAGAAGTTCCTGCATTTAATGCTAAAATGGATATTTTAGTAGAAGAGCTTAATAGATTAAAATACAATGGGTATAAAATAATTTTAGCTACAAGTACCTTAGAAAGAGCTAAAAAATTAAATAAAGATTTACTGGATTTAGGATTAGAAACATCTCTATCAAAGAAAAGAGATATGGAAATTAAATCATCTCAAATTATTATAACTCCTGCACAAATTAATAGTGGATTTGAGTATAAGGGAATTAAATTTGTAGTTATTACAGATAATGAAATGATTGGTGTTCACAAAAGAGTTTCTAGTACTAAAAAGAAGAAAAAGAAAAAAGGTCAAAAAATAGAATCATTTTTAGATTTAAATATTGGTGACTATGTAGTACATGAAAATAGTGGTATAGGTAGATATACAGGTATTGAACAAATTGCTGTTAATGGAACTAAAAAGGATTATATGAAAATAATCTACCAAGGTGGAGATAACTTATATGTACCAATAGACCAAATGGATAAGGTACAAAAATACATTGGTTCTGATGCAGAAAAAGTAAAATTAAATAAGTTAGGTTCTAGTGATTGGAGCAAGGCTAAGGCAAAAGTTAAAAAAGAAATAGAAGATATGACTAAGGACCTTATAGAGCTTTATGCAAAAAGGGAAGAAGTAAAGGGATATAAGTATTCTAAAGATACTCCTTGGCAACATGAGTTTGAAGCATTATTCCCACATGAGGAAACTGATGACCAACTAAAGGCTATAAAAGAAACTAAAAAGGACATGGAATCAGATAAAGTAATGGATAGACTTGTTTGTGGAGATGTTGGTTATGGTAAAACAGAGGTGGCAATTAGAGCTATTTTTAAAGCTTGTATGGATCAAAAACAAGTTGCTGTATTAGTTCCAACAACAATACTTGCACAACAACATTACAATACTTTTAAAGAGCGTTTTGAGAATTATCCTATTAGAGTTGAAGTTTTAAGTAGATTTAAAACACCTAAGCAACAAAAAGAAATTATAAATGATGCTAAAAAAGGATTAGTAGATGTACTTATTGGTACTCATAGAATCGTTTCAAAGGATATTAATCTACCTAACTTAGGTTTAGTAGTTATAGATGAAGAACAAAGATTTGGGGTTAAGCATAAGGAATCTTTAAAGAAAATAAAATCAACTGTAGATGTTTTAACTTTATCAGCAACTCCGATACCAAGAACACTTCATATGTCGCTTAGTGGAATAAGAGATATGAGTGTTATAGAAGAGCCACCACAAGAAAGGCATCCTGTTATAACTTATGTAACAGAAGCTAAAGATAGCATAATTCAAGATGAAATTGAAAGAGAAATAGCAAGAGGTGGACAAGTATTCTTTGTTTATAATAGAGTTGAACATATTGAAGAAATGGCAAGTAGAATTAAAAGATTAGTTCCTGATGCAAGAGTAGGAGTTGCTCATGGTAGAATGACTTCTAAAGTATTAGAGGATATAATTTTAAACTTCCTAAATAAAGAATATGACGTATTAGTTTGTACCACAATTATTGAAACGGGTATGGATATATCTAATGCTAATACTATGATTGTATATGATGCAGATAAGATGGGTCTAGCACAGCTTTATCAGTTAAGAGGTAGAGTAGGAAGAAGCTCAAGACAAGGATATGCATATTTAATGTATGAAAAGGATAAAGTCTTAAGTGAGATTGCAGAAAAAAGATTAAAAGCAATTAAAGAGTTTACGGAATTTGGTTCAGGATTTAAAATAGCAATGAGAGACCTTGAAATAAGAGGTGCTGGAAATATATTAGGGTCTCAGCAACATGGACATATGGCAGTTATAGGATATGACTTATATGTAAAAATGTTAAATGAAGCTATTAGAAAGGTTAAAGGAGAGACTGTAATAGAAGAAATAGATGTAGAAATAGATTTAACTGTTAATGCATATATACCAGACACTTATATACAAGATGAGTTAACAAAAATAGAAATGTATAAAAAGATTGCATCTATTGAAAATAAAGAGGATATGATGGAAGTTGAAGAAGAATTAGAAGATAGATTCTCAGACTTACCAAAATCTGTACAGACCTTATTAAAAATATCTTATATAAAATCATTATGTAAGAAAATGAAAATTGAAAAGGTTAGACAAGTTAAGGATGAGATATGGTTACTTCCTTTAACAAAATATAAAACAAAAGAAAAAATAGGATATAAAATAGTTTCAGAGCTAGAGGAACTATTAGAAAAAATGTGTGATATAAAATCAGAATAAATAAGGAATGGAGATTGTAGTATGAAAAAGCTTAGTACATTATTAATGTCTATGATACTAGGAATAGGTATGATAGGATGCAGTAGTATAAATAAAAATGAGGAAGTAGCAATTGTAAATGGTAGTACAATTACAGTCGGAAATTATGAAAAGGTATTAGAATTAGAAAAGCAATCTATTGAAGCATACTATGGAGATACTATTTGGGAACAAGAAGTTGAAGATGGAGTATTATATAAGGATAAATTTAAAGAATTAGTACTAGATCAAATGGTATATACAGAATTAATATATCAAGAAGCTGAAAAAGAAAATATACTACCAACAGAAGAAGAAGTTAATGCTGCTATAAGTGATTTTAAGAGTAGTATAGAAGCGAATGAAGATTATCAAAAACAATTAAAGGAAATTGGAATTGATGATGAATTTTTAAAATATCAATTTGCAAGAGAGTTAGCTAGTGAAAAATATAAAGAGTATTATGACGAAAATAATAATGTAGAAAATAAGGCTATGCAAACATATTATGATGAAAATAAAGATGAGTTCTATGTAGATGAAGTTAAAGCATCTCATATATTAATAAAAACTATAGATGATGAAAATAATGAACTTAGTGAAGAAAAGAAAGCTGAAGCTAAGGAAAAAGCTAAAGAGGTTTTAGCAAAAGTTAAATCAGGAGAAGATTTTGCTACATTAGCTAAGGAGTATTCAGAAGATACTGCTTCTGCCGTAAATGGAGGAGATTTAGACTTCTTCCCAAGAGGATACATGGTAGAACCTTTTGAGAATGCAGCATTTTCAATGGAAGTTGGAGAGATATCTGATTTAGTAGAATCTAATTTTGGATATCATATAATAAAAGTAACTGATAGAGTTGATGAACAAAAAACATTTGATGAAGTTAAAGATACTATAAAATCAACATTACAAAATGAAAATTATAATGCTCAAATAGAAAAATTAAAATCTAATGCAAATATAGAAACTAATAAAGATGTGTTAGATAAAATAAAAGTAAATTAATTTATATTAAGAAAAAATACGAAAAACAATATAATTTTATATAGATGCATTTTAGCTAATTTATAATAATAAATTGGCATAGAATGCATCTTTTTTGCATATTTTTCTTTTCACTGGTAAAAATAAACTTAAAGTAATGTATGGAAAAAATAAACTACAAGCTAGTAACGGAGGTATCAATAAACTAATGAGAGCTACAGGAATAGTTAGAAGAATAGATGATCTTGGAAGAGTTGTAATTCCAAAAGAAATAAGAAAAACTTTAAGAATAAGAGAAGGAGATCCATTAGAAATATTTACTGCAAAAGATGGAGAAGTTATTCTTAAAAAATATTCACCAATAGGAGAGTTAACAGAGTTCTCACAAGAATATGCAGAAACTCTAGGTGAAGTGCTTGGATTTGGAATAGTAGTAACAGATTTAGATTCAATAATAGCTGTATCTAAGGTTCCTAAAAAAGAATATAAAGAAAAGAGCATAAGTAAAGAGTTAGAACAACTAATTGAAAATAGAGAAACAAAACTATTAAATGATAGCAAAATGTTACCTTTATATAAAGATGATTCTATGGAATACACTGGTCAAATAATTATACCGATAGTTAGTTCTTCAGGTGATTGCATAGGTTCGATAACAGTTGTAGCTAAAGATAATGAAGAACTTCCAGAAGGAATAGAAAAAATATTAAAAATAGCAGCTAGTTTTTTAGGAAAACAAGTTCAATAATATTAGAAAAGACATCCAATATGGATGTCTTTTCTAATATATACAAAACTTAACTACTAAAATCTTGAATATATTAATAAACATATGATATATTAAAATTTGTTATATAAATAGTATGGAGGTTGAGTTATGGAGAGTAACAAAAGCAAAGACTCTTTCTTAAAGGGGGCAATTATACTTGGAGCTGCTGGTATAATTGTTAAAATAATGGGAGCATTTTTCAGAATACCTCTTGGAAATCTGATAGGGTCAAACGGTATGGGATATTACCAAGCTGCATATCCTGTATATACATTATTCCTGACTCTAGCAACAGCAGGTTTCCCAACGGCACTAGCTAAGCTAGTATCAGAAAAAACAGCAATAGGTGATCATAAAGGTGCGAATAAAATATTTAAAGTTGCATATATGGTCTTATTAATAACAGGATTAATCTCATTCTGTATATTATTCTTTGGTTCAAATTACATAGTAACAAATTTAATGAAAAACCCAGGTGCATATTATGCAATGTTAGCAATAGCACCAGCTTTATTATTTGTTCCTGCGATGTCTTCTTATAGAGGATATTTCCAAGGGAAAAGAGATATGAGTAAAATAGCTATATCACAGGTTACAGAGCAATTTTTCAGAGTAATATTAGGTATAGGTCTTGCATATTACTTCATGAATAATAGTGGTCCGCAAATGGGAGCGGCAGGTGCGATAGCAGGTGCTACAATAGGTGCTGTTGCATCTATGACATACTTAATAATTGCATACTTAAAGGAAAGTAAGCAACGTAAAGCAGAAATAAATGCAAGTAAAAAATTTAAAGAAGAAAGTATTGGAAAAATATTAAAGAAAATATTAGTTGTTGCTGTTCCGATAACTATAGGAGCTGCGGTAATGCCATTAGTAAACATGGTTGATAACGTAATAGTTACAAGAAGATTAATGGATGGTGGATATACTTTAGAACAAGCGGTATCTTTATTTGGTCAGCTAACTGGTATGGCAATGGCAATAGTTAACTTACCGTCAGTCATAACATCTGCAATAGGGATGAGCTTAGTACCTTCTATATCTGAGTCATTTGCTTTAGGAAAATTGGCAAAGGCAAGAAAAGAAACTAGAAGTTCTATAAAAATAACTTTATTAGTTGTTTTACCGTGTGCTTTTGGTATAGCGTCTTTAGCAGAGCCTATAATGAATTTATTATATCCTGCTGAACAAGGACTAGGAAGTATATTATTTACAGTAGCGCCAGCTATAATATTCTTAGGATTAATATTTAGTTTAAATGGAATACTTCAAGGTATGGGTAAACCAATGATACCTGTAATAGCATTAAGTATAGGTATGATATTTAAAATAGTAATAAGTTATAGCTTAACAGTAATACCTGAAATAAATGTAAAAGGTTCAGGTTTAGGTACAGTTACAGCATATGCAGTAGCTGCATTTATTGAATTGTATTTTGTTAAAAAGTACATGGGAGTTAAGTTTGGTAAAAAAGAATTTATCATAAAACCGTTATTAACTGTTGCAACTATGTTTGCTGCTGTTAAATTATCATATGGATTAATAGCTGACATGGCAGGTTTAGGAAATACAATTGGAACTATAATATCTATAGGTATAGGAGCTATAGTTTATGTATTTGTATTATTAGGATTAGGTGGAATCTCAAAAGATGAAGTTTTAATGTTACCTAAAGGTGAAAAAATTTATAGCTTTTTAAGAAAGCTTAATATAATGAGATAATAAAAGTATATATATGAAAATACAAGGAGATAATTAAAATATCTAATTTCTTTTGACAATTTCATATAAAAACACTATAGGAGTGGTAATATGGGCAAAATAAGTATAGTAGGACTTGGACCGGGAGATGAATCTCTTATAAGTCAAGGCGCATTAGATATTTTAAAAAATAGTTCTAATATTTATTTAAGAACGGAAAAACATCCGACGGTAGATAGATTAAAAGAATTTATAAAATATACTAATTTAGATTATTTTTATGAGAATGAAGAAAATTTTGAAAATGTATATAGAGAAATTGCTGAGTTTATTATAGAAAAATCTAATGAAGGTGATTTAGTATATGCAGTTCCTGGTCATCCAAGAGTTGCAGAAAGAACTGTAAGTCAAATAGAGAGTATTGCAAAGCAAAATAATATAGAAGTAGATGTTATAGCTTCTATGAGCTTTGTAGATGCAATGTTTAACTATTTAGCAATAGATCCTGCAGATGGATTTAAATTAATTGATGCTTTTGAAATAGAAGATTCATACATAGATACAAATACAAGTATGATAATAACTCAAGTTTATGATCATTTTATAGCATCTAATGTTAAATTAAGATTGATGGAATGTTATGATTATGATCAAGAAGTATGTATAGTAAATGGTGCAGGTGTTAAGAATTTAGAAAGTAAGAAGTATGTTCCTTTACATGAACTTGATAGACCTGAAAATTTATTTAACTATCTAACAAGTGTATACATACCAAAGAGTTCTAAAAAAATGTATAATACAGTACATGATTTAGAAGAGATAATGTCAAATTTAAGAGGACCAGAAGGTTGTGATTGGGACAAAAAGCAAACTCATAAATCATTAAAAAAATATATTGTAGAAGAAGCATATGAGCTTTGTCAAGCAATTGATAATGATGATATAGATGAAATGATAGAAGAGTTAGGAGATATCCTTTTACAAGTTATATTCCATTGTCAAATAGGAAAAGAAACAGGATTCTTTGATTTATCTGAAGTAGTTAACGGTATATGTAATAAACTTATATATAGACACCCACATGTTTTTAAAAATATTGACATAGATATGAATAATTTTGATAAAACATGGGAAGAGTTGAAGAAGGAAGAAAAAGGAGAATCTACAGTTACTGAAGGGTTAGTTAGAATTCCTAATGAACTTCCAGCTCTAATAAAAGCTGAAAAAATTCAAAAAAAAGCAGCTCTTGTAGGTTTTGACTGGAATGATATAAGTGATGTATACAAAAAAATTGAAGAAGAATACAAAGAATTACTTGACGAATGTAAAGAAGGAAATATAAAATACATAAAGGAAGAACTAGGAGATTTATTATTCTCTATTGTAAACTTAGCAAGGTTTTTAAATATAGATTCTGAAGAAGCTCTAAATCTAACTAATACTAAATTTATAAATAGATTTAAGTATATAGAAGAAAGTGCGATAAAATCTGATAAAAAATTAGAAGATATGACACTTGAAGAAATGGATAAACTTTGGGAAGAAGCTAAATTACAATAAAATAAAGAAGGAAAATGACTAAATATATAGAATAGTACATATATATAAATTCTATATGTAAATATTAGGAGGTAAAATCATGAATAAAGCTGAATTAATAACAAAAATGGCAGAAAAAAGTGAATTAACTAAAAAAGAAGCGGAAGCAGCATTAAATGCATTTATGCAATCAGTAGAAGAAGCTTTAGTAGAAGGTGATAAAGTACAATTAGTTGGATTTGGAACTTTCGAAACTAGAGAAAGAGCTGCAAGACAAGGTAGAAACCCAAGAAACCCAGAAGAAGTTATAGAAATACCAGCTTCTAAAGCTCCAGTATTTAAAGCTGGAAAATCTTTAAAAGAAGTTATAAATAAGTAATTAAATACATAAATTATGTTTAAATATAAAATGCCTATAGTTATAAACTGTAGGCATTTTTTAAAATAATTATAAACTGTTTCACATGAAAAGGAATTAAGGAGGACTTAATATGAGATTAGATAAATATTTAAAAGTATCAAGAATTATAAAAAGAAGAACTGTTGCAAAAGAAGCTTGTGACAAAGGAATTGTTAAGATAAATGGTAAACCTGCAAAGTCTTCATCAGAGGTTGCTGTAGGTGATATACTTGAAGTTCAATTTGGTGAAAAGATAATGAAATTTAAAATAAATGAAATTAAAGAACATGTATTAAAAAATGATGCAAAAGAAATGTACGATATAGTAGAATAAATTTTAAATCTCTTTAGTATATTTATAGTAGTATGAATTGAAATATTACTGGAGGGATAATATGGAACATAGTATAAGTTTAAAAAATAGAAATGATTTAATTATTTCAGGAGTGGAGCATATATACTCCTTCAATGACAAGAAGATACAAATAAGAACTATAGCAGGTGATATGGTTATAGAAGGTGAAGGGCTTGATATGAGTAATCTTAATTTAGAAGAAAATTTAATAGTTGTTTCAGGTACTATAAATTCTATAGTATATGCAAAACCTAAGCAAACGGCAGAAAATCTATTTAAAAAGGTATTTAAATAGATGATGCCTTTTACTAAAGAATTAGGAGCCTTTTATGCAACCATATATGGAGGTATTGTTGTAGGATTACTTTTTGATATATATAGGAGTTTTAGGCATAATTTCAAAATAGTAAAAAAAGTATCTTTAGCTTTTGATATTTTATTTTGGATAGTAACTACATTGATAACTTTTATAACTATAAATACAGTGCAAAATTTTAATCTAAGATATTATCATATAGTAGCTTTATTTATAGGTTTTTTTCTATATAATTTTACTATTGGAAAATTTGTTTTTGCAGGACTTGATAAGTTAATTTATTTTATGACATATATTATAAATAAAACTGCAAAATACATAGTCAGTATTTTAAATAATTTGTATTACGTTATAATCTATTCAATGCACTTTTTATTTGATATCATATTTTATATACCTAATATGTTTTTAGCTACTAGAAAATTCATAAAAAGAAAGTCTATAGGTAAGATAAAGATAAAAAAAGGGTGTAGGTAATATGAAAATACAAAAGAGATTTTCTGGGCAGTACTTAGGACTATGTATATTTTTAATATCAATAATATTTTCTATGATAGGTGGATTTACTTTTCAAATTGATAAGTATAAAGAGTATAGTTCACAAATAACTCAATTAAATAAAGATATACAAGAAGCTGATGAAAAAATAAGAGAACTTCAAATTGTTGAATCTAGCCAAAATGAAGATGACATAGAGACTATAGCTAGAGAACGTTTAAATATGGTAAAAGAAGATGAGATTATTTACTTTACAGAAAAAGAGGTTGAGTCAGATTGATTTTGACTAAACCTCTTTTATTTTTTGTACAAATATATAGTATATATATTAAATAAAATTGGAATAATGTTTTAAGGAAATTAATATATTTTAGGAGAGATAACTTTATGAAACTTGCTGCAATTGATATAGGGACAAACTCTATGAGATTATTAATATGTGATTATATTAATGGTGAATTTATTAATAGAAAGAAATTTGTTAATACAACAAGAATAGGTAAGGGTGTTGATGAAAATGGATTCATTAGGGAAGATGTAATTAAAAGTAATTTAGAAGCCTTAAGAGAATTTTATGAAATTAGTAAATCACAAGGGTGTGAAAATATATACTGTATAGGTACATCCGCATTGAGAGATAGTAAAAATGGTGATGATTTTGTTAGAAGAGCAAAACTAGAATGTAATGTAGAAGTAGAAATAATTAGTGGAAATGAGGAATCTAATCTAGGATTTCTAGGTGTATTAAAGGGTGCTAATACAGAAAGTGATATATTAGTTATAGATATTGGTGGAGGCTCTACTGAATTTGTTTTAGGTAATATAAATAAAATTAAGTTTGCTAAAAGTGAAAATGTAGGTGCTGTTAGAATGACTGAAAAGTTTTTGACAACAGATGTTATTGATGACTATGAATTTGATATGATGAGTGAATTTATAGAAAGAGAAATAAATGATACTATAAATTACTTAAATCAAAATAAAGTAGATAAAATAGTTGGTATAGGTGGAACAATAACATCATTATCAGCCATGAATCAAGAACTTGAAGTATATTCTATGGAAAAAATACATAATAGTATAGTATCAAGAGATGATATACAAAAAATTCTACAAAATTTAAAGAAGATGACATTAAATGATAAAAAAACTTTAAAAGGTCTACAAAGCAAACGTGCAGATATTATAACGGCTGGTGTTGAAATTTTAAATATAATAATGAAAAAGTTAGAACAATCCGAGATAATCGTAAGTGAATATGATAATTTGGAAGGCTTAATATGTCAAAAACTAAAAATGATGTCTTAAATTTTTAGCTTATTAAAAACTTAATACGACAAAAAACAAAACTCCCCTTTGTTACAATCTCATTATAAACAGATGGGGAGGTTTTTTTATGGATAAAGCAGCTAATATTTTCAAACAAAGAGATATTAAGTTAAATAATGTAAGGATAAATAAATTCGTTGATTATAATACAATAATATTTATGGTGATGGGATTCTTATTGAGTCGATCTATATTAATTGACTCCTTAGCTCCATTAGGACTTGCTTTCTTTATATGCATGTGCAAATTTGACAGATATAAATATCCAGTATTTATATCTACGTTATTAGGAGTATTATTGTCTGGTAATGACATCAATTCAATATTCAAGTATAGTATAGCCTTATGCGCAATGATGGTTTTGAGTGGTCAAGTTAGAAGAATACCATCTATATTTAAAGCGGCATTACTAGGAACATTAATACTTCTGTCTATATCAATTGGACAAGCTCTTGTTGGAAGTAAATATATTTATGATTTATTAGTTATGTTAATGGAAATTGTAGTGTTGTTTATCTCAACATATATATTCTCTTTTGGGATATCATTGATTATAAATAGTAATAATCGTGTGTCTGTACGGATAGAAGAATCTATATCAATAAGTTTATTATTTACATTTAGTATCATGGGAGTTGGAGGTATATCATTATTTGGTGTTTCTATAAGAGCTGTACTTTCAACTATGCTAATTTTGATTGCATCTATTGTAGGTGGTTCAGCCATGGGTGCTACAAGTGGGGTTATAGTTGGAGTTGCATTTGTAATAAATAATATAACTTCAGCAATTTATATGGGAATTTATTCATTTGCAGGTTTAGTTGGTGGAGCATTTGCAAGATTAAATAGATACTTTTGTATTTTAGGATATATATTAAGTTGGATAATTATGTATTCTTATACATCTGGTATAACATCTAATATTATGGAGATAAGAGATATACTCATAGCATCGTTGATAGTCATTTTATTACCAAAATCATTTTTTAATAAAATTGAAAAATTAATAAAAAGTAACATAGATTCAAATGAAATTGTACATGATTATATAAATAGAAGTAAAAAGATAACGAATATGAGACTTATGGATATGTATAAAACTTACAATGACCTTGCAAATACTTTTGATCAAATAAGAGATAGAGATAAAATTATAAATGAGAGTGAAATAACAAATTTAGTTGACATGATTTACAATGATGAGTGTGTAAATTGTAGTATGAAAAGGATGTGTTGGGAAACTAGGTTTAATCATACATATAAATTAATATACGACTTAATTGAAAATTTAGAAGAGTATGGTGAAGTAAGTTCAAAAGTAATACCAGAAGATTTTAGAAGAGAGTGTATGAAGCCTGAGGTTATAGCTAAAGTTGCAAATTATTATTATAAACTTTTTGCATTAGATTATGATTGGAATAATAAATTTTCAGAAAGTAGAAGAATAGTAGCTAATCAAATTAGGTATATATCTAAATCAATAGAAGACTTATCTAAAGATTTAGATACGAATATAGTTATAGATTTAGATAAAGAAAAAAGCATATCAGATGACTTAGAGAGAAATAACATAAGTATAAATAAGATAAACTATATAACAAAAGGTAAAGATGATTTTGAAATAACAATAGAAAAAAGAACATGTAGTAATAATTGTTTATGTGATAAAAAGTTAGTTAGTGTGATTGAAAATTGTTTAGATGAAAAATTAGCTGTTCAAAAGATTGGTTGTCATAGCTTAGGTTCAAATTGCACTATAAAGTTAACTAAAGCTCAAGTGTACAAAGCTGTTACTGAAGTTGCTTCTATGTCTAGAGATGGGTATTTATTATCGGGTGATAATTATACGCATATGGAAGTTAGTGATGGTAATTATATCATGGCAATAAGTGATGGTATGGGAAAAGGTAAAAAAGCATATGATGAATCCTCTGTTACAATTGATATCTTAGAAAAAATGATAGAGGCTAAGATAGAAAATGAAATAATAATAAATACTATAAATAATATGCTTTTACTTAAATCCTCAGATGAAATGTTTTCTACATTAGATTTAGGCATGATAGATTTGAAAAAAGGGATATTAGAAACTGTAAAAATGGGTTCATGTCCTTCTTATATAAAAAGGTCGAATGGAAATATTGATTTAATATCATCATCATCTTTGCCAGTAGGTATACTATCAGATATAAAAATGGACAGACATAGTACTAAGATAAAAAATGGCGATTATATAGTGATGGTTTCAGATGGAATTATTGATGCAGGAAAAAATAATAATTATGGTGATAATTGGTTAATTTATTTCTTACAAAATATAGATTATACAAACCCAAAGGAAATAGCAAATAAAATATTAGATAGAGCATTAGAGTTGCAAATGGGTGAAGTAGAAGATGATATGACAGTATTAGTAACTAAAGTATTTTCTTAGAAATATATAATTTATAAACAATTATGGATAATTATATGAATACTGTGGATAACTTTATACAAATATAAAAAACTATGTATATATTGGAATTACAAGGTTCGACAAAATAAAACAAAAAAAGATTTAAAATTATATAATATAAAAAGTAAAATTTTTAGAATTATCAACATAAAAATAAATTTTTATAGAATAATTTGTTGATAAGATGTTGAAAAATGTTAATAATTTAAGAATAAGCGAATTTTCAAACAAAAAAGAAAATTATTATACTGTTGAAAATACTAACTTTAAGTGAATTTAACAATATGTTAATATGTTAATAACTATGTGGATAACTTTTATATATAACTTACCATTCATATGGTAAACTTTGAATAATATAGCTAAAACAAGCCATCCTATTACTAAGCAAACTTAGTGAAAGGATGGATTTTTTTATGGGGATAAAAATCATAAAAATCATTTTCATTTCTTTATTAATAACAACGTCTAGTTTATTTATATCTAGTGAAGCATCTAGCTATAAAGAATATAAATTAATTAATAGAATTAACTATATTAATAATGAAGATGAAGACTCTAAAAAAGATGATACAAATGGTATTGATTATATAAAAACTGTTTGGAATCTAGAATCATTATTTAAAAGTGATAAAAAGTGGGAATCAGAAGTTAAATCTTTTCAAAAAGACATAAAAGAACTAAAAAATTATGTTGGAAAAGTTACAAAATCAGAAACTCATTTAATATTTGCTTTAGATATTAAAGAAAAACTAGATATAAGATTAAATAAGATATGTGCATATCCTAAATTAAAGTTAGATACAAATAAGAATTCTTATAAGTACTTAGATATGAATGAGGAAGCTAAAAAGGTTTATAAAGAATATGCTAGTATATGTTCACATTTAGATCTTGAAATATTAAAGTTATCAGATGAAGAATATAAGAAAATAATGAGCAATAATAAAATAAAACAAAAATATGGAATGTATATAAAGGATATTAGAAGGAATAAAGATCACTACTTAGATGATGATGAAGAAAGCTTACTAAATAATGCATCAGCAATTGCTACTTTACCAGGTAATGTTTATGATATTTTTAGAAATATGGATAAGAAAAATAGTTTAACCCCAGGGGAATATGCAACTCAAATAGAATCATCAGATAGAGAAAAAAGAAAATCAGCATTTAAGAGTGAGTTTATCCCTTATAATGATAATATAAATATGCTATCAGCTTTATTAGTAGGACAGGTTAAGAAAAATATTTTTTATTCAAGTTCAAGAGGATATGATTCATCATTAGATATGTATTTAAAATCAGATAATATTAATAGTAATGTATATGATAGCTTAATAGATACTGTTAGTAAAAATACTAAAAGTCTTCATAAATATATTGATTTAAGAAAAGATATATTAAATGTAGATAAATTATATTATTATGATATGTTTGTACCTATAGTTGAACCAGTTGATAGTAATATAGCTTATGATAAGGCTCAAGCTATGGTATACTCAGCAATGGCTCCATTAGGAGAAGAATATGCAGATATAATGTATAAAGCTTTTAATGAAAATTGGATAGATGTATATTCAAATGATAATAAGGTAAGTGGGGGATATTGTTTATCTGTTTATGATAATCATCCTTATATATTACTTAATTATAATAATTCATTAGGAGCAGTATCTACCATGTCACATGAAATGGGACATGCTGTGTATGAGTATTTAAGTAGCAAAAAACAAAACTATTTTAATTCAAATCCTTCTATATTTACTCATGAAGTAGCATCAACAACAAATGAAGCATTACTTTATGAAGGCTTAATTAAAGGAGCTAGTAATAATCAAGAAAAAGCATATTATATTTCTGAATACTTAGAGTTAATAAAAAATACTTTGTATACTCAAACTATGTATGCAGAATTTGAAAAAACTATACATGAAATGGTTGAAAGTAATAAAAATATGAATGCATTAGTATTAAATGATTTATGGTCTCAGCTTCAAAAGAAATATTATGGAAATAGTTATGAAGTGGAACCTTTATCAATGGTAGGATGGTCTAGAATACCACACTTATATAATAGTTTTTATGTATATAAATATGCAACAGGATGTAGTGCAGGTATTACTTTTGCTCAATCTATTTTAAATAATGAAGGTGCTGAAAATTATATGAATTTCTTAAAAAAAGGAAGTTCTAAGTATCCTATAGAATTACTAAAAGAAAGTGGAGTTGATCTAACTAGTACTAAACCTATTGAAAATACTATAAAGAGATTTGATGAGTTAGTTAAAGAATTGGAAAATATTCTTGAGAGTAGATAGAAAAGATTTTAATATCAAAATTTAAATGATTAAATCATAAATATGGTATAATATCAAATTAATAAGAAATTATACAAAAGTGATTATAAATAGGGATAGTTTTAATAAATTGAAAGGTGGTTGAGTATGTCAATAAAAACTAAAAAAAGAAATAAGATAATAGCTATAACAGTAGTAATTACATTATTATCTACGAGTATAGTTAGTGTAATAAGTATGATAGCAAGTGCTTTTTAATAAAAAGTACATCATAATTAAAAATAATGTATCATATTTACTGAAATAAAGAATTAGTGTATAATTTTCCTAGAATATAACTAAGGAGAGTCATATATGGATAGAAATTTAGCTTTAGAATTGGTAAGAGTTACAGAAGCTGCAGCTTTAGTTTCTTCTAGATTTATGGGAAGAGGAGATAAAAATGGTGCAGATGGTGCAGCTGTTGAGGCTATGAGAAGGGCATTTGAGTCTATAAAAATAAAAGGTGAAGTAGTTATAGGTGAAGGTGAACTTGATGAAGCTCCTATGCTTTATATAGGTGAAAAAGTTGGTTTACAAACTGATGACTGCAAGGAAGTTGACATAGCTGTAGATCCCTTAGAAGGAACTTCGTTAATAGCTAAAGGTCTACCTAATGCTATTTCAGTTATAGCAATCGGTACAAAAGGAAGTTTATTAAATGCGCCAGATACTTATATGAAAAAAATAATTGTAGGTCCTAAAGCTAAAGGGGCTATAGATTTAAATAAAAGTGTAGAAGAAAATATAATATCTGTTGCTAATGCACTAGGTAAGAAAACTAGTGAGATGACCATAATAACACAAGATAGAGACAGACATGACTATATAATAGAATCGGCTAGAAGGTTAGGTGCTAGAATCAAAGTATTTAGCGATGGTGATGTAGCTGCTGGAATAGCGACTTGTTTTGAAGAAACTGGTATAGATATGCTTATGGGAATCGGAGGAGGACCAGAAGGTGTGATAACTGCAGCTGCTGTAAAATGTATGGGTGGAGATATGCAAGGTCAAATCTATCCATTAAGTGAACAAGAAACTAATAGATGTTATGAAATGGGATTCTCAGATGAAGATATAAAAAAGATTTTATCAATAGATGATTTAGCAAATGGTGATGATTTATTTTTTGCTGCTACAGGAATAACAGAAGGTGACTTATTAAGAGGGGTTAGACATATAGCTCACAATAAGGCAACTACTCAATCTGTAGTAATGAGAAGTAAGACAGGAACTATAAGATTTATTGATGCAATACACAATTTAGATAAAAATGATATATTAGTGGACTTAATGAAAAAATACAATATGGATTAATAAAAAGGCTAGGTATTATATATTGGTATACCTAGCTTTTTATCAAAATATATTAAATATGTATTCAAGCATTATTTATTGACCATAATCATATAATAATGATATTATTATACTATTAAAAATGAAAATAAGACTTTTCTTTTTCACGCCTTTAATTCCCAAATAAGATAAAGAATAAAATAGATGTTATACATAGAGGAGGATTTTTTTAACTTGAATAATATAACCATAGAAGAATTAAGTAATAAAACATTAACTCAATTAAGAGATATAGCAAAAGAATTAGATATTAAATCTATTAGTAAGCACAAAAAAGGTGAATTAATAGAAATTATAAAGGAAAACTTGGGACAAGATACAAATATCAATAATAAAGAAAATGAAAGTAAGTCTGATAATATATATAATAAAATAACTAATAAAGAAAATTGTGATACTGATGTTAAGTCACAAAAAACTTATATAAAGCCATACTCTAAGGTAGATGGAAACGAAAGATATCCAAGGGTTCAGGGGAATGATGATAGACAATCAAGAAATTATAATTCAAATTATAATAATAGAACACCTTACACACCTAAGGTAGTAGATGAATCAAAAATAGTTGATGAATTTAATACATCTAAGGATGATGAAGTAATGGGGGTTTTAGAGATACTTCCAGATGGATTTGGGTTTTTAAGAGGGTCTAATTACTTATCTACAGAAGGTGATGTTTATGTATCACCATCTCAAATAAGAAGATTTAATATGAAAACAGGGGATAAGGTTAAGGGTATAACTAGACATCCTAAAACAGGTGAAAAGTTTAGAGCGCTTCTTTATGTTCAAAAAATAAATGATGAAAAACCAGAAACTGCAATACAAAGGAAATCATTCGAAACTTTAACTCCTATATATCCAGAAGAAAAACTAACTTTAGAAAAAAGCCAAAATGAGATAGCAACTAGGTTAATAGATTTAATATCTCCTATAGGTAAAGGTCAAAGAGGATTAATAGTAGCACCTCCTAAAGCTGGTAAAACAATGTTACTTAAAAATGTAGCTAATAGCATAGCTAAAAATCATCCAAATGTTGAATTAATAGTTTTACTTATAGATGAAAGACCAGAAGAGGTTACTGATATGAAGGAATCTATAAATGGAGAAGTTATATATTCTACATTTGATCAAGTTTCAAGTCACCATGTCAAGGTTGCAGAAATGGTTTTAAATAGGGCTCAAAGATTAGTTGAGCATGGAAAAGATGTAGTAATATTATTAGATAGTATTACTAGACTTGCAAGAGCATACAATTTAACAATTTCTCCAACAGGAAGAACTTTATCTGGGGGTATTGATCCTGGAGCATTACATGGACCAAAGAAATTCTTTGGAGCAGCTAGAAATATAAGACAAGGCGGTTCATTAACAATACTTGCAACAGCATTAGTTGAGACTGGTTCTAGAATGGATGATGTAATATTTGAAGAATTCAAAGGAACAGGTAATATGGAATTACATTTAGATAGAAAACTAGCTGAAAAGAGAATATTCCCTGCAGTAGATATATATAAGTCAGGAACTAGAAGAGAAGATTTACTGCTTACTGATGAAGAGAAGAGTGCATTATATAGATTAAGACGTGAGATGAGTAATAATTCTGTTATGGAAGTTACTGATAAGGTTATAGAATTACTAAAAAGAACAAAAAATAATGATGAGTTTATTAAATCTATAAAAGCACTTTAAACTAATTTAAAAACTCCTTGTACCACTAAAAAACTTATGTTATAATGGTGTAGTTGATAATGTAAATGAAAAATTAATAAAATTAATTTTAAAAATAAAGAGAAGAGGTGACAATAATGCAAAAAGATATACAACCAAAATACAATGTAGTTGAAGTAAGTTGTGCTTGTGGAAACAAATTCGCAGCTGGATCAACTAACGATGAAATAAAAGTTGAGATATGTTCAGAATGCCATCCATTCTATACTGGAAAACAAAAGAATATAGAAAAAGGTGGAAGAATCGACAAGTTCAAGAAGAGATTCAAAATGGACTAATTTTTATAAATATGGAGTTGGGCAGCCAACTCCTATTTTATTTAAAAAATTGATACAAATTTATGCAAGTAGGGGGTTCCAAAATGTATAGACCAATAAATCATGGTTATATAGAAGCTGTAATCGGACCTATGTACAGTGGGAAAAGCGAAGAGCTTATAAGAAGGCTAAAAAGAGCAAAAATAGCAAAACAAAAAGTATTAGTATTCAAACCAAAAATTGATGATAGATATAGTAAAGAAGATGTAGTTTCTCATAGTGGCGAAAGTATAGATGCTTTTCCTATACAAACAGCTAAAGAAATATATGACTATATAGATGATAACGTTCAAGTTGTAGGAATAGATGAAGTACAATTTTTTGAGAATGAAATAGTAGATATAGCGGTTGATTTAGCTAATAAAGGAATAAGAGTTATAGCAGCTGGATTAGATATGGACTTTAAAGGGGAACCATTTGGTCCAACACCTAGATTACTTGCTATGGCTGAATTTGTTGATAAAATACAAGCAGTATGTTCTGTGTGTGGTCAACCGGCTACAAGATCTCAAAGATTAATTAATGGTGAACCTGCTAAGTATAATGATCCAATAATACAAGTTGGAGCAGTAGAAAGTTATGAAGCAAGATGCAGAAAGTGTCATGTAGTTTATAAATAAAATTACTAAACTTAAGAACTAATCCCTTTAGAGTAATATTAAATATACTTTAAAGGGTATTTTTGTATTATAATAAAAAATAAATACAAAACTATAAATAGTTAAGAGGTGTATGAATGAGTAAACAAGCTGTAGGAGGTCAAGCACTAATTGAAGGTGTAATGATGCAATCGAAGCAAAAACGAGCTATTGCAGTTAGAAATACTGATGGCAAAATTGTAGTTAAAAAGAATAAAATAAAAAGCTGGATAAGTGATAAAAGTATAGACAAAATACCATTTATAAGAGGCTCATTTATATTAATTGAAAATATGGTAGAAGCAATTAATTGTCTTAATTATTCATCTGAGTTTTTTATAGATGAAGATGAGGAAGAAGATAAAGTAGACTTATTCTTAAGAAAGATATTTAAAGATAATGCTGATAAGGTTGTTATGGGAATATCTATGGTAATTGCAATGATACTTTCTGTAGGATTATTTATTTTATTACCAACATTTATAGGTGGATTATTTTCAAAAGTGATTTCCAATAAGGTTATTTTAAATCTAATAGAGGGTATAATTAGAATATTGATACTTTTTACTTATATAGTTTTAATATCAAAGAATAAAGAAATAGAAAGAACATTCCAGTATCATGGTGCAGAACACAAAGCAGTGCATTGTTATGAAAATGGTTTAGAGCTTACAGTAGAAAATGCAAAAAAATTTACTACATTACATCCTAGATGTGGGACTAACTTCTTATTTATAGTTATGTCTACATCAATAATATTATTTTCATTTTTAGGATGGCCAAATCCTTTGTTTAGAGTAATAATGAGAATAGTATGTATACCAATAGTAGCAGGTATTTCTTATGAAATAATAAGATTTCTTGGGAAATATAATAATATATTAACTAAAATTGTTGCATATCCGGGAATGATGTTGCAAAAATTTACAACAAAAGAGCCTGATGATTTACAATTAGAAGTAGCATTAGAAGCTTTGAAAGCTGTTGTAGATTAAGGAAAAGGAGAATTCATGACAATAAAAGATATAATTATTAACTATTCACAAAAGTTAGAACATCTAAGCGATACTCCTAGACTAGATGTGGAGATACTTTTGGAAAAAGCACTAGGAGATGTGGATAGTCTTTATATACGTTTAAATTTAAATAAAGAAGTAACTCAAGATGAATTTAATTTATTTAATAAATTAATAGAGGATAGATTAAAAGGAAGACCTATAGCTTATATTGTAGGAAATAGAGAGTTTATGGGTCTAGACTTTTATGTTCAAGAAGGTGTTTTAATACCTAGACCAGATACAGAAGCTTTAGTTGAAGAAGTAATTGAAATATGTGATGGTAAAGAAGGATTAAATGTATTAGACATAGGTACAGGTTCAGGTGCGATAACTGTTAGTTTAGCAAAATATCTAAAAAATCCTAAGGTTAAATCTTTTGATATTTCAGAAATAGCGCTTGAAATAGGAAAGAAAAATGCAATTAATAATAATGTAGATGATAAGATAGATTTTATTAAATCTGATTTATTTAGTGCAATAAAAGATATGGATATACAATTTGATGTTATAGTTTCAAATCCGCCATATATCCCAAAGAAGGATATAGAAACTTTACATACTCAAGTAAAAGACTATGAACCATACAATGCACTTGAAGGTGGAGAAGATGGATTAGATTTTTATAGAGATATAACAAAACAATCTATAGATTATTTAAAACAAAATGGAGTACTAGCATATGAAGTAGGACATGACCAAGCGCAAGATGTTGCAAAGATAATGCAGGATAATGGATATACTAATATATATACAAAGAAGGACCTTCAAGGTATTGATAGAGTTGTTATAGGTTATAAATTATGATATAATGAAAAAATTGATATGTTACAATTAAAGAGGTGAAAGTATGTTACAGAAATTAGCAGTACTAGAAGATAAATACAAAGACTTAACTGAAAAGATAAGTGACCCGGAAATAATAAACGATCAAAAAACTTGGCAAAAATTCATGAAAGAACATGCAGATTTAGAGCCAATCATAATGAAGTTTAGAGAGTACCAATCTGTTTTAAACAGTATAAAAGATTCTAAAGAAATATTACAAGAAGAATCGGATGAAGAATTAAGAGAATTAGCTAAGATGGAACTTTCAGAAATGGAAGATCAAGTAGAACCATTAGAAGCTGAATTAAAAATATTATTATTACCAAAGGACCCTAACGATGAAAAGAACGTTATAGTTGAAGTTAGAGGTGGAGCTGGTGGAGATGAAGCTGCTCTATTTGCTGGAGATTTATTCAGAATGTATTCAAGATACGCTGAAAGAAGAAGATGGAAAATAGAACTTTTAAGTGCTAGTGACACAGGTGTTGGTGGATATAAAGAGGTATCTTTCTTAATAAAAGGTAAGGGTGCATACTCAAGATTAAAGTATGAATCAGGAGTTCATAGAGTTCAAAGAATACCTGCAACTGAGTCTGGAGGAAGAATACATACATCAACTGCAACTGTTGCTGTATTACCAGAAGTTGAAACAGTAGAAGTAAATATAAATCCAAATGACTTAAGAATAGATGTTTTCCGTTCTTCAGGAAATGGTGGACAAAGTGTTAATACTACTGACTCTGCGGTTAGAATAACTCATATACCAACAGGAGAAGTAGTTTCTTGTCAAGATGGTAAATCACAATTAAAAAATAAAGAACAAGCTTTAAAAATATTAGTTGCAAGACTTAATGATAAAGCTATAGCTGAGCAAAACAAAGAAATATCAGCTGAAAGAAAGAGTCAGGTAGGTACTGGAGACAGATCTGAAAGAATAAGAACTTACAACTTCCCTCAAGGTAGAGTAAGTGACCATAGAATAAACTTAACATTATATAAGTTAGACCAGTTCTTAGATGGAGATATTGATGAAATGATAGATGCTCTAATAACTGTTGATCAAACTGAAAAAATGTCTGCAATATAAATAAAATCCCTAATTATTAGGGATTTTTCTATAGGTATACTAGTTATCTTACGATATTGTACTGTATATAATATTATATAATGGTACAAGGGGGTTGTAAGTTGATATTTAAAATAACTTTAATAGGTTTATTTGCAGGTGTAATAGGAACTGGCTTAGGAGGAGTTATATCAGCGTTATTTAAAAGGAAAGTTGACACATATATAGATTTCTTTATGGGGTTATCTGGAGGCGTAATGCTTGCTGTAGTAGTGTTTGACCTTATGAAAGAATCTATGGAATTAATGGGTGTTATACAAACTATTATATTTACATACGTAGGTGTATTGATAACTATGTTTATAAAATCAAGGTTAGATATATCAGGGGATATGAAGTCAGGATATTTAATATTTTTAAGTATATTACTTCATAATCTTCCAGAAGGTCTAGCTATTGGCTCATCTTTTATGTCAAAAGAATCTTTAGGTATGACTTTAGCAATAGTTATAGGTATACATAATATACCTGAAGGTTTAGCTATGGCACTAAGTTTAGTAGGCAGTAAAATGAATATTACAAAGGTTATTTTATTTACATTAATAGCAGGGATACCTATGGGTATAGGAAGTTTTTTAGGTGCATACTTTGGTGGAACATTTAATTCTTTAATAGGAGTTTTTATTGCTATGGCAGCAGGAACTATGATGTATGTTGTTTTAGAAGAAATATTTCCTAAATCGAGAAGTTTATTTTGTATAATTGGATTTCTTGTAGGTACACTAATTGTATATTGCATCTAAAATTAAGTTTAAAGGCAGGTATACAAATAATGAAAACTATCATAAGTAAAATTGACGTAAATAATATAGATAAAAATGAAATAAATAAACAAGCAGCATTATTAAAAGAAGGAAAAACAGTTATATTTCCAACCGAAACTGTTTATGGATTAGGGGCGAATGCTTTAGATGAAGATGCTGTAAAAAAGATTTATGAAGCTAAAGGTAGACCTAGTGATAATCCACTTATAGTTCATATTGCAGATAAGGATGAAGTTAATATTTTAGCTGATAATATAAGTGAAAAAGCTAAAATAGTCATGGATAAATTTTGGCCTGGTCCTATAACTATAGTTTTAAATAAGAAGGATATAGTACCTAAAACTACTAGTGGAGGGCTTAATACCGTTGCAATTAGAATGCCGGAGCATAAAATAGCTCAAGCGATAATAAAAGCATCTGGTGTTCCTATAGCTGCACCATCAGCAAATATATCTGGTAGGCCATCTCCAACTAAAGGTATTCATGTTAAGGAAGAGATGGAAGGAAGGGTAAGCGGTATAATTATAGGTGATGATTGTAATTATGGATTAGAGTCAACTGTTCTAGATATGACTGAAGAAATACCTATGATACTAAGACCAGGCAGTATAACAAAGGAAGATTTGGAAAATTTAATAGGAGAAGTATTACTAGAC
>JAEIGA010003235.1_pt1 | contig 25579 bp, 35 predicted proteins | sample 9270691 | NCBI WGS metagenome assembly JAEIGA01 (sample SAMN17057246, study PRJNA624740) | gut metagenome | biome: biome; isolation source: fecal sample | host: Bos grunniens | place: China: Xizang | collected 2019
GCCGAGTTTAAGGCGGCGGGCTTTATACCGCAAGGCAAAGGCAACGACGTACCAAGCGACAACGCGGCGTTCACGGGTTGGGCTATGGATTTTATTTATACCGAACATTTACAAATTTAACGAAAGAGGGAAAACACAATGAGTAAACAGTTTACTTTGAAAAAGGGCTTGCGCAATATTTATGCCGCTGAAATTATCAAAGACGATAAAGACGGCATTGAATACGGTACGCCTTTTCATTTGATCCCCGCGGGCGAAATGTCGAGAACCGTTGACAGCGAAAAAGTTGACATTTATTTTGACAATTCGGTATTTGATACCGCGGGCAAAGAAGGTGCAACCGAAATCAGCATTACGGGTGCGGCGTTGCGCCCCGACCACCTTGCGAAAATTCTTAACAAAGATATTGACGCAGAAACAGGCGCAGTAATTGACAGCGGCGATTTTGCACCCAAATATTACGCGCTTGGTGGTGAAACAGGCAATACCGACGGTACGTTGGAACTGTTTTGGTTCGCAAAGGGTACATTTACCGCGCCCGAACAGAGCGACAAGACAACTGACGACAGCACCGATACAAATGGTATGTCGCTTACTTATTCGGCAATTAAGACACAGCACATATTTAGCAAAAACAACAAACCTTGCAAGCGCGTTGTAATTGATACAAGCGTAACCAAAGTTAAAGCAGACGGCGATTGGACTGCACAGGTTGTTACCCCCGACAATATTTCCGAAATTTGCGAAAAGGTAACAGCGTAAAATAGAAAGGGGAAATACATAAATGTTTAAACTTGATTTATACGATTTTGACAGTAACAAAGTCATAAAAACCGTTCACAAAGCGTTTTGCCCGACTTACATTTACATTGAATTTGAAAAGGTGCGCGAAAACGTTGAAAAACAAAATCTTACAAACGACATTGAGGTTGTTGATTTGCTTTGTGATACGTTTTTAAAATTGTTTCCCGAATTGACAAAAGAAGAATACTACAATAACACCGTTATTGGCGACCTTATGTTTGTATTCGGGCAAATAGTAAATAAGGCGGCGACATTGACAAGTTTCCCCCGAAAAAACGCATAAAGGGCGAGGGGGAAGCCCCCCGCCCTTTGTCTTACTTAATGACGGACGCGGTTTTTGCTTTGTGTGAACGCGGGAACTGTTCGCCGTTAGAATTATTAAACGAAAACGTTGACATATTTTTTGTAATGGTAAATTACTATTTCGAAAGATTGTCTTATGAAGACGAAAACAACACCGACGGCGCGGGCGACGTTTCTGCGCCAACGACGGAAAATAAATTTGATTTTTGGGATTTTTAAGGTGGTGAGATTATGGCAAACGAAAATTTGGGCGCGTCTTTCAGTATCGATGTAACGGACTTGAAAGCGGGTTTGAATGCCGCGAACCGACTTATACGCGAAAGCGAAAGCGAATTTAAAGCCGCCGCCGCGGGAATGGACGATTGGACAAAAAAAGAAGCGGGTTTGACGGCAAAAATAAAGTCGCTTAATCAAATTACCGATTTGCAACAAAAAAAGGTTAATGCGTTACAGGAACAATACGACAACCTTATTGAAAACGGACTTGATCCGACAAGCAAAGAAGCGGTTGAATTAAGAACAAAAATAAACAACGAAACCGCCGCATTAGAAAAAAACAAAAAGCAAACAAATGAACTTGAAGAAGCGTTAAAAGATTTTCGCGAAGAAGCCGAAAAGACAGGAAAAACCGTTGACGAAGTAGCCGCCGCAACGAAAGAAGCGGGCGACAAAGCCGAAGACGCGGAAAGCGGGTTTACTACACTAAAAGGCGCGGTTGCAACATTCGCGGGAAACGCTTTAACATCACTTGTTGACGGATTGAAAAACGCGGTAACGGGGTTGTTTGCTTTATCGCAAGAAACGCGCGAATATCGCAACGAACTTGCAAAACTTAACACGTCTTTTGAAATGGCGGGGCTTTCGGGTGAAAACGCCAAAAGCACATTTGCCGAACTTTACGGCATTTTAGGCGACGAGGGCGCGGCGGTTGAAGCGGCGCAACAATTGGCGAAGATTTCAACAAACGCAAAAGACCTTGAAGCAAACACGCGCATTTTAACGGGCGTTATGGCGCAGTACGGCAATTCCATTCCGTTGGAAGGGTTAGCCGAAGGCATAGCCGCAACGAGCGCAATGGGAAGCGTGCAAGGCGTTTTAGCCGACGCGTTAGAATGGCAAGGTATAAACCTTGACGAATATAACGAAAAATTGGCGACACTTACAACCAAAGAAGAACGCGCGGCGTATATACAAGAAACGTTGACGGGGCTTTATGGTACAAGTGCCGACGCTTATTTAAAAAATAACGAAGCGGTTATTAAAGCGAACAAATCGCAAATTGAATATAACGACACATTAGCCGAAATGGGTAAAGAGTTAGAACCCGTAAACGCCGAAATTCAAGAGTTGAAAAACGAGTTTATGAAAGAACTTATACCCGTTATGAAAAAACACGTTATACCCGCGATTTCTAATTTTATTAAAAAGTGCAAAAGTAGCGGCGCGGTTGAAAAATTAGCCGAAATTATCGGTTGGGCGGCTGAAAACTTTGACAAATTGGCGGGCGGTATTCTTTTAGCGGTTGCGGCGTGGAAAACAATGGCTATTATATCCACAGTTACAACGGCGATACAAGGGGCGACAACAGCGACAGCGGCGTTAAATGCGGTAATGGCGGCGAACCCGATTGGCGCAGTTATAACGGCTATAATGGCACTTATTGCGGCTGTAAGTTTGTTAACCGATGAATTTGACGTAAGCACAACAGCGGCGGGCAAACGTGCGGAAGCGGCGAAAGAAACACGCGAAGCAATTGACGAAGAAGCCGAGTCGTTTAGAGAATTAAAAAAAGCGCAACAAGAAGAAGCCGAACAAAATATGGCGCAGATTGCTTACGTTCAACAATTAAACCGTGAATTGGGAACGCTTGTTGACGAAAACGGTAGAGTTACGGAAGCAAACAAAATTCGCGCTGAATTTATTCTTGGAGAACTTAACAACGCGCTTGACACGGAATACAAATTAACGGGCGATGTAATTAAAAATTACCAACAAATGCAAACGGAGATTGCAAAGGTTATTGACGCAAAAAAAGCCGAAATATTGTTTAATGCACAATTGCCGTTATACGAAGAAAGTATTGGTAATTATTCAAGGGTGCAAACGGAACAAGCCCAATTAATGCAAGATATTCTTTTGCAACGAGAAAAAGCGGCAGAAGCGGCTGACAAAGCGAAAGAAGCGTTGGACAAATACAACGCCAATTGGGATAGTTCGTGGGGTAACGTGGGTAGGTATTGGGATAGTTTCGACGTAGACGAAACGAACCAAATACTTCAAGCCGAACAACAAGCGTTAGCAGACCTTGAAGCCGCATACGCAAGCAACGAAGAAATGTTGGCAGATTACTACGCCAATAAAGACGCTTACGAAAAAGCAAGCGAAGAAATGTTGAAAGGCAACACGGCGGAAGTCATTAGAATACTTGACGAAAGAAATTCAGCGTTTAAAACAGCGTCAAGCGTTGTTGGCGAAGCAACAGAACAACAAAAGAAAGAATTTGAACAACAAGTTATTAATACCGAAGTCGCGGCGCAATTAATGGCGGCGAAATATGACGCGGGCGTTAGAGGTATTACCCTTGAAATGGTCGAAGACGCGCAAGCACTTGCCGAAAAATCGAAAGAAGAATTTGCAAAAGTAGGCGGCGACATAACCGAGGGAATAGGCGAAGGCGCAGAAAGCAAAAAGTGGACTTTGACGGGTAAAATGTCAAGCCTTATCGACGACGCCGTAAAAGCGGCAAAAAAAGCGGCGGGAATAAAAAGCCCGTCAAGATTGTTCCGCGATCAAGTGGGACGCTATATTTCCGAGGGTATAGCCGCGGGCGTTGACAAAGGGACACCCGCCGTTGTCAAATCGGTTAAAAAGCAAACAAACGCAATTCGCGAAGCATACGACGTTGACGGCATAGCAGACAAATTAACAGCCGCTAAAGGCGATTTTGCCGCGCTTAATGCTTCCGCCCGACAAAGCGCAAACAATGGCACAGGCGCGGTTGCAACAGGCAACAAGGCGTTAGTAGTAAACCAATACAACAATTACAAGCAAGCATATACAAGCCCGATCGAAAAGTACAAAGCAAAACAAGAACTTTTCGCGGCGGCGCGACTTATTAACGCGGGGGCGATATGATGTTAAAACTTGATTTTATTTCGGCAAGGGGCGACACAATGCCCCTTGCAAATAACCCGTTGTTTCACTTGACACACATTGACGGACACACAGCGGCAAGCACAAACGTGTCAAGCGCGGTTGTCGGCGGTATAGACGGCGACATAGTAAACAACATACAGGCAACCCCGCGCACAATTATTATTGATTTGCGCGTACGTAGTGGCGTTGACGTTGAAGAAGCAAAACGGGCAATATTAAAAGTCGTTAAGTTAAAACAGCAAGGCGGCTTGATATGGACTCAAAACGAAAGAACGGTTGTTCTTTCGGGTATCGTCGAAGCGGTTGTAATGCCCCGTTGGACGGAAGCGGCAATAATGCAAATTACTTTACATTGCGAACAGCCGTTTTGGGAAGATATTAACGAGGTTGTAAAGCAAATAAGCGAAGCAATTGACTTGCATTATTTTACCAACAGCCCCGTTGATATGCTTTGTTTTACCGAAAAAGGCATACCGTTCGGCGAATACGACACAATACGCACAAAGGCGTTTCACAACGACGGCGACGTTGCCGTTGGGCTTGAAATAAGCATACTTGCACACGACACCGTAACAAACCCGATTATTTACGATCAACACGGCAATTATTTCGGGTTGGGTTATGAGTTGGAAAGCGAAAGCGGCGGCGCGGGTATCGGAACGGCGGTATTTAGTAACCCGCTTGTTATGAAAGCGGGCGACAATGCCGTTATAACAACGCACAAGGGGCGCAAAACGGTTACGCTTAACGGGGTTAATATCTTTGACAAGATTAAACCGAATAGCACGTGGTTGCAACTTGAAACGGGCGACAACGTGTTTTCAATTAACAGCGATGACGAAAGTATTTCTAATATGTCATTTTCTTTAATCTATAAACAACGGTATATTTGAGGTGTGAAAATGATTGAGTATGTAGAAGTACGGGGAAATGATACAAACGTTATCGGCATAATTGACACGGCGTCGATTATATGGCATTCAAAATATTTTGGCGTTGGCGTTTTTGAAATACACGCAACCGCAACGCCCGAAATTATATCGTTGTTAAAATCGGGGCGTTATATCACCCGCCCCGACAATGACGACGTGGGTATTATCGAAAAAATATATATTCCCGATAATATAAACGAGGGCGCAACGATCACGGCAAGCGGGCGTTTTGTAAAATCAATACTTGAACGCCGTATAATATACAATTTGACGGGCAATAGCAACAAAGCAACGATATTGCGCGGCAACGTCGAAACCGCGGTGCGTGAGGTTGTAAAAAGCAACGCGATCGCTTGCCCGTTTGACGGCAAACGAAACATTGCGGGGCTTGCGCTTGGCGAATTGGCAAACATTCCGTTGGTTATCGTTGACGCGAACGGGAACGCCGCCGAAAAACAAGTAACATACGAAAACTTACTAACGTACACCGACGGCGTGCTTGAAGAATACGGGATCGCGGCAAAATGTATTTTGCGTTACGGCAAATTCTTATACACCGTTTACAGCGGCGTTGACAGAAGCATAGGCAACCGCGACGGCAATATGCCGATTGTGTTTAGCAAGGAATTTGACAATTTAACGTCAAGCGAATACACATACGACGACAGCACCGAAAAGAACGTTGCTTTAATTGGCGGTGAGGGTGAGGGCGTTTATCGTTTTTATTCGTTGCTTGCAAAGGGTGAAAGCGATTTGCAACGCCGCGAAATGTTTATTGACGCGTCGAGCGTTAAAAAGACGGTAAAGGCAAGTGAATTGCAAGAAATGTTTCCGAACGGCGTATTTCTTGAAACTGACTTTGTTGTTGGGGGCGAAGTATACGCGGAACTTGTCAACGACGAAAAAGACAAGGAATACAAGTTGGAAGATTTACAACGCGCGTTCCCGACGGGCGTTAAAAACGGAACACAATTTACAATAGGATCGAACGCGGTTGTTGCTAACAGAATATACGGCGACGAAGAAAAATACACGGTGACGCTTCTTGGATATAAAGTAATGATTGACGCAGACGGCAAAGAGGGCAATTATCTTTTGGAAGACAATGTTTACACGGTATTGCTTAATGCTAAAGGAAAGCAAGATATAACGCCGCTTGTTGTTACCGAAACGTTTAACGGGGTAATTGACGTAACAAACGGTAATTATATATACGGGCGCGACTTTGCGCTTGGCGATATTGTTACCGTGCAAAATAACAATATCGGAATTTATACAAACGTGCGAATACGCGAAGCACTTGAATATCAAGACGTAAACGGTTATTCCGTCGAAGTAAAGTACCAATAAAGAGAGGTAAAAAGAAATGCAAAAAAGCGGTTTTTTCAACGCATTATTTGTAAACGGGGAATATGACAGAAAATACAATGCAAACGATTATTGCGACAATTTGGCGGTTGTAATATCAAACGGCGTTTTGCGCGGCTTTGCCGACGATTTAAAAGTAACAGCGTCGGGAATGGTTGTTACCGTCGGCGTTGGTCGTGCGTGGATAAACGGTCATTATTACGTTAATGATACGCCGCATACTTTCGCGGCTATACCCGCACCGATAGGCGGCACAAGATACGACCGCGTGTTTTTACGCCTTAATAAAAGTTTGTCGGTTCGTAGTGTTTCGCTTGTATATCAACAAGGCACGGCGGCGGACAACCCCACCAAGCCCGCACCCGTGCGCGACGGCGATATATACGACATTGTTCTTGCCGACGTTTTCGTTGGCACAAACGCAACAAGCGTACAAATTACCGACACGCGAAGCGACCGCGATGTGTGCGGTTGGGTATATTCAACAAGCGGCGACAATTCGTTTTTCACAACCCTTGACGCGGCTTTTAACGAGTGGTTCAGCGGCGTAAAAAGCACGTTGTCAAGCGTAACACTTTTTAAGCGTTATAATTGGCGCACCGTACTTACAAGCGCAAGCAAGACCGTTGTATTTAACATACCGCAATACGACGCGGAAACGTGCTTTATTGAAGTGTACGTAAACGGTATGATTGATACCGCGGGCGTTGACTATACCGCCGCGGGTTCGGCGCTTACTTTTAGCGGAACACTTGTTGCGGGTACGGAAATAGAAGTTAAATGCTTTAAATCTATTGACGGCACGGGCATTTTAAGCGTTGCCGACGAAATAACCGAGTTGCAAAACGCGGTTGCGGCGTTCAATACAACGGGCGAATATGAATATATTTGCAACGGCGTTGACGATAACGTAAAACTTTCGGAGATCGCGCAAGCGTGGTTAAACGGCGGCACAGATAGCAGAACGAAAAAAATAAAAGTGTACGGCAAATTCGGTGCTTCCGCACCGTACGCGGGTACAGGCGCAGAAGCGACGGGCTATCAATGGCTTGCACTTGGTTTAAAGGAAAGCGCGGCAAGAAAGATTGTGTTCGACTTTTCAGCCGTTGAAGTAATGGTTTTCGATTGCCGAGCAAACGCAAAAAATATTATCTTTTACGGCGCAGACGTGCATATTATAGGCGCGAACGTGCAAGCAATAGGCAATAACGCAAACAGTAACGTTATAATGTTTAGCGGGCGCGTGGGCGATATTAAAGCCGAAAATTGCAAATTGTTAATTTCGACAACAGGAACGGCGACGATCGCGGAAAGCGGCACGTTTATAAATTGTATCACTTGGAACGCTTCGACAGGCAACACGGCAACGAATTTCGCGCCCGTTAGCAATTCCCGCCCGATTGTTGTTATCGGCGGAACGCATTACGCATATTGCGGCGGCGGTTCAAGTTTCTTTTCAAGTGTGTTTTACACGTCACCCGCGGCAACAAACGCCGTGTTAATGGCGTATGGGGTAAACTTGCCGACGGTTGGAAGCGGCGCGTTACGTCAAACATACGGCGCACTTACAGACGCGGGCAAAGTATTTATTTCGGGCATAACAACAACGCTTGGAATGACGAAAGGCACAAATTGTGAAGTCGTGGGGCATATTGCCATAAACAAAGCATAAGACAAAAGCACCCTTTCACGGGTGCTTTTTTATGTGTTAAGATAATATAAAGTAATGGAAAATATTAGGGGTAATATACGGGTAATATACACACCCGCAAAAAAACCTTGTAAAATCGGCATATTTTTTTATTATATTTTAATTTATTTGTAGTATTTGACGAAGAATAAAAGCACGATAAAACGCCGTCAAATCAACAAAAACGCGGGTGGGGCGGCGTTTTGAAAGGGTTGAAAAACAACGTAAAAAAGCGTGAAAATATATGTGTAATATACAAGTAATATACACGGCTTTAATAATAAAACTTTTTCATTTCTTCCAATAATTCCGCCGTTTCTTTGTGGGTATAGTGTAAAGTAATATCGCCGTTGGCGTGACCGACAATGCGCTTTAAAATAGTTGGACTTATACCGCAACGATCGGCTTGCGAAATAAATGTATGGCGTGTTTCGTGCAAGGTATGTTCCATTTTTAATTTTTCCATTAGCGGCGTAAAACGGTAACTTCTAAAATTGGAATATATCCAACGCTTTCCGCTTTTAGCGGGGAATAAATATTGTTTATCTTCCGAAAGTTGATTTTTTATAATTGGCATAATATCCGCGTGAATTGGAATTATTCTATTTTTACCCGCGTCGGTTTTAACACCCCCGACCATATACCCCGCGTCAATATTTACGTTTTTCGTTTCCATTTCAAGCAATTCGGAAACCCGCATACCCGTATATAACAGCACTAAAACAATACGCGCCGTTAAGTCGTCTTTGTGTTTCCAAAGTGCCGCAACTTCGATTTGTGAAAACGGCGTTTTTGTTTGCTTTTTTCGTTGGGTGGGTATTTCGACGAATTGTGAATAATCTTTTTCGGTTATATCGTTTTTTATTGCATACCCGTAAAGGTGGGCGAAAAGAATTTTTAAGATTGCAACACGGGCAAGTTGTTTGTTTTCGTCAATAACCGCTTGCAAATGCGTTGATTTAATGTCACGGAACGGCATATTATATAATTTTGCACACTTGTTATAAATGCTTTTATAGTTTTTTACCGTGCTTGCACTTAAAGTCGGGAACTTGCGTTCCGACCAAGCGTTGAACACGTCCGCAAATGTTACGGAAACATTGTCAACGTCATACGGGTTTTTGTTATATTCAACAAGAGCCGCAAACGCGTCGGTGCGCTTTTCGTGATAACTTAAATATTTATATTGTTGCTTCTTTTCTTCATTCCAACCGACCGTTAAACGAGCCGCCCACGGGCGGCGGCGCTTCTTTCCCAAAAACACGACAGAACCGTAACCGTTAGGCAATTTCATTTAAATAAATTCCTTTAGTTTTTCGGGATAGATAACGTAAGTATATTTACTGCTTGTTTTAATTGCCGTTCCGAAAGGAAATTCGCCGCGTTGTAGCCCCAAACGAACAGTTTGCGGCGAACAACCCAAACGCGCCGCAACGTCGTTTACTGTTAATTTTGTCATAGGATTTCCCCCTTATAACCTTTATTTCTCTAATTCTAAATACAGCCGCATAAATTCGCGATATAATTCTTCTTTTGTTTCTTTGCTTATGCTGTCGTCTTTAAATATCGTTTTGGCGCGGGTGATTAGATCGAACAATTCGTCTTTTTGAGATTGCGCCCCGAAATAATCAAGCGGCACGCCGTAAAATTCCGCGAAACCTTGTAGCAACCTTATGTCGGGTTTACGCTTGTTTATTTCAAAGTTGGATATAGCCCCGCGCGTTAGCCCGAAGCGTTCCGCAACTTGTTCTTGCGTCAGTTTTCGCCCTTTTCGTAACGTCTTTAATTTGTCGCCGATTTCAGCCAAAAACAACGCCCCCTTTCTTATAATTTCCAATACGTACTTACAATAACACAAGTTGACCGACGGGGCAACACAACGACGCACAACGTCGTAAATGTTCACAAATTATTTGAAAAGTTGACGTTTTTTGAATTGTTATTTTAGTATAATAAAAGTGGAACAAGCGTTCCCAAAGGGCGCACAAAGTTTAAACAGGGGGTTTTGCTATGAAAGAAAAAAACTTATTAAAAGCGATCGAAATTTTAGCGGGGCGCGTGTTGGAACTTGAAAACGATGTAACCGTTTCCCAATACAGAATTGACAAATTACGCGAACTTGTAGAAAAAGCAGAACGAGAGGGGGAACAATAAAAGGGTTAACGCTTCAATATGATTTTTTTTATAGATAATGCAACGATATGTTGACTTTTTGCATAAATGCCGTATAATTCAAGTTGTCAAACAGACAGAAAAACGAAGCCCCGTAACGGGGTTTTGTTATATAGGGGGAAACACACAAATGACAGTTTTTCGCGTACATAAAAACGAGAATTACACGGTATTATCAAATTATCATTTTAAGGAAAAGGAAATGTCTTTAAAAGCAAAAGGGCTTTTATCGTTAATGTTATCTTTGCCCGACGCTTGGGACTATTCGGCGGCGGGGCTTGTTAAGTTAAGCAAAGACGGAAAAGACAGCGTAAACGGCGCATTAAAAGAACTTGAAACATTCGGGTATTTAAAGCGATCGCAAGCGTACAACAGCAACGGCACGTTTGGCGGGTACAATTACGAAATATACGAAAGCCCAAACGCGGATATTAAAACAGAAAACCCGACAACGAAAAAGCCGAAAGCGGTTAAACCGATTGCGGAAAAACCGTCAACGGAAAAGCCGCAACAATTAAGTATTAACAAATCAAGTAAAAAACAATTAAAGACTAAATTAATAAAAGACGAAGAAGAAAAGAAAAAAGATGTGGCGCGTACGACATACGACGCTATTATTAACGGTAAAATTTTCGACGATAAAGTAAAAACGTCTTTATATGAATTTATTAAAATGCGAAAACTAATCAAAAAACCTTTAACCGATTTTGCACTTGAAAAAATCATAGATAAATTATTCAAACTTTCTTACGATCCAATTGCCCAAGTCGAGATATTGGAAAATTCGATATTAAACAATTGGCAAGACATATACAAACCGACAAAAGCAAAAAAGAAAGCAACAGCACCCGACAACGTAACACCGTTATTTAATGACGATATACACGAAGACGACATACTTAAATACTTTAACGACGTTGTACGCCTTTCGGAAAACCAAACAGGAAAATTAATAAAAACAATGGGGCTTGAAATGTTTGACGTTTATATTGCTAAATTAACGAAATTTATTAAAGACAACGGCGACGTTAAAAACCATTACGCAACGCTTTTGAAATGGTACAAGGAAGATACAGCAATCGCACGATAAAAAGGGGGTTAAAATATGAGTGAACGAGAAAACCGCGAAACAGGACTTTCGCCGCGCCAAGTACGAATTAAACGCGCTACAAGCACAAGTATTTAACTTTGTCAATAACGCGTCATAACGTGGCTATAAATACAAAAATGTTTCGTTTTATGTGATTGCAACGCAGATTTGACAAATTGCACAATTTGAGCATAGCGGTTTTGTGCAAATCGCGGAAATTAAACAAGATGTCGGAAAAGCGTTGCAATTTGCTTGAATTTATGGTAGAATATCCACGTCGAATGGGAACACACATTCGCATTATGAAAGGGTAAGGAAACAAAAATGGCTTGGTTGGTTAAAGTCGACAAGAACGGAACAAAGCATTTCGCGGACAATAAATGCCGCAAATGCGGCGGCAAAGGTTATTTATACGGGTACGAACATATCGACGGCGCGCGTTGTTGGCAATGCGGCGCAACGGGTATTGAAAACGAATACTATTGGAAAGAATACACCCCCGAATACGCGGCAAAGTTGGCAGAACGCCGCAAGGCAAAAGCAATAAAAAAAGCCCCCGAACGCAACCGCGAGTTTTTCAAAAAATACGGTTTTAACGCAGACGGGCGGGCGTGGGTGGTAATCGGCAAGTCGTACGACATAAAAGACGACTTGAAAGCCGCGGGCGCGATATTTAACGTTTTGGGTTGGCACTTTAATCACGACGAAAACGGTTTTGACTGTTTTGAAATTTCCATTGAGGACGTAGGGCATAAGAACGACGTCGAAGAATGGTGTTTAAACGACACTTGCGAAATTGACGAGTTTATAACAACGAAGCAAGCCGAATGCGCGCCAAAAACCGCGTCGGAATACGTCGGCACGGTGGGCGAAAAATTTGACGGCGTATTAACACTTAAAAGCGTATTTGAATACAAAACGCATTTTACGTATTACGGCGAAACGAATTATATTTATAAGTTTGCCGACGAAAACGGAAATACAATAGTTTGGAAAACGTCAAAATTTGAAGATGTAGACGACGGCGAAAAATACACCGTTAAAGGCACGATAAAAGAACACAGCGAATACAAAGGCGACAAACAAACGGTTTTGGCGCGTTGCAAAGTAAATAAAAAATTTTAAACAAAAACGCGTCAATACGTGGCGAAAGAAAGGAGGTGCAACAATGCGAAAAGGGCTTTATATGTTCCGACACGGTAGAAAATTATCACAACAGGCGATCGCGGACAAAATCGGCGTAAACCGTGAAACGTACGCTTCGATTGAACGCGGGGCGCGCGACGGTTCAATGTCATTTTGGCGCAAGTTTCAAACGGCGTTCGGTATTCCCGATACCGAAATAGGTATGTTAATGAGAATTGACAAACCCGCCGAATAACGACACCAAGAAAAAACACAAAACGAAAGGAAAATGAAAAATGGCAACACTTTACGAATTAACTACACAAGCAACGGCGTTGTATGAAATGTTACAAGCCGAAATTATCGACGAACAGATTTTTAACGACACGCTTGAAGCAATGGGCGCGGGTGAAAAAATCGAAAGTTATTGCAAGATTATTAAACAATTCCAAAGCGACGCGGATATGTTCAAAACCGAAATTGACAGATTAACCGCCCGCAAAAAGACAGCCGAAAACGGCGTTGAACGAATGAAAGCGGCGTTGCTTTTGTTCTTGCAGCAGACAGGGCAAGACAAGGTAAAGGCGGGTTCGTTTGCCGTATCGACAGCGACAACGCAAGCGGTAAACATTACCGACGAAAAGGCGATACCGTGTATATATCTTGTTGAACAGCCGCCGAAGATTGATAAAGTCGGCATTAAAAACGCGCTTAAAGCGGGTGAAGAAATCAGCGGCGCGGAACTTATAAATAACACGGGGGTTCGTATAAGATGAGATATTCCGAGAGTTTAACCAACTTTGCCGCGGCGTTGGCAAAGGTACAAGCAGAGATTAAAAACCCGATTAAAAACCAAGTAAACAAAGGCGTACAGGGCGCGCCAATGTATGCCAATCTTGAAGACACGTTACAAGACTACGTACGCCCGATATGTTCAAAACACGGTATATCAATCTTTCAATCAATCAAAACCGACGAAGCCGACCGCGTGGGCGTTGCAACAACGCTTTTGCACGAAAGCGGCGAATATATCGAAAGCGACTTTGTGTTTTGTAAAGTGGTTATACCGACAAACAGCAACGGCAAACCGATATTGACCGAGGGGCAAGCGACGGGCGTTTGTATAACATATTTACGCCGTTATTCACTTAACGCCGCGCTTGGTATAAACGGCGACAAAGACACCGACGGAAGCGTAACGGAAACGCCGCTTAACGAAGAACCGCTTACATACGAAACCGCGCTTGCGTTGGTTATCACGTTCGGAAAACATAACGGGCATACGCTTAAAGAAATTTACAAGACGGATCGCGATTATATAAGTTGGCTTGCCAACGGCGAAAAGACCGACGCGCGAATAAAAGAAGCGATTGCGCTTATTGACGCGGAAATTGCAAAGGGTAAAACCAAATGAAATTAACGGGCAAAATTGAAGCGGTAAACGTTGACTTTGTAACAGGCGTTCCGAAAATAACGTTTACCGTAAACGAAAAAGCCGAATTAATGCACGGGTACGACGAATTAAAAAACGTTGAATTGCTGACGATTGAAGCAAAGCCGTTTCGGAAAAAACGAAGTCTTAACGCCAACGCGTACGCTTGGAAACTTATTACGGATATTGCAGACGTGTTGCGCGCGTCCAAAGAAACCGTATATTTGCAAATGCTTAAACGGTACGGGCAAAGCGAATTAATAAGCGTGTTGGCACATATACCGATTGACGGATTTATTAAGTATTACGAAGAAGCGGGCGAAAGCGCGTTGAACGGTAAACTATTCAAGCATTACCGAGTATACAAGGGTTCAAGCGAATTTGATAACCGCGAAATGGCAATTTTAATTGACGGTATCGTTTCCGAAGCGAAAGAACTTGGAATACAAACGGAAACGCCCGAAGAAATCGAACGAATGAAATCATTATGGAGAGTGTAAACAATGTTAAACAATGTTACTTTAATGGGGCGCTTGACAGCCGCGCCCGAACTTAAAACAACGACAAGCGGGGTAAACGTTACGGCGTTTACAATAGCGGTTGACCGTCGTTATCAACAGAACGGGCAACGCCAAGCCGATTTTATTAATTGCGTTGCTTGGCGCAATACAGCCGAATTTATAACAAGATATTTCAACAAGGGCGATATGATTGCCGTAACAGGTGAAATACAAACGCGCAAATACCAAGACAAAGACGGCAACAACCGAACAGCATTTGAAGTTGTGATTAATCAAGCGTCGTTTTGCGGTGGCAAAAACAACAACAACGCCGACGGGGTTGCATACGGAATTAACGGCAACTATGAAGAATTAGCCGACGACGACGAATTACCGTTTTAAGGGGGTTTAAATATGGATAAAACAACGTTAGAAATATATTGGAACGATATACCCGTAGGCAAGGCAAACGCGGTTACATACGCCGAGTTGTGCGACAAGTGGGAATGTAACGAACGATCCGCACGCGCTATATTGCACAAGTTAAGCACATACGACAACGGCGACAATTACATATTAATTCGTTCAAGCGGTTGCAAAGGTTTTTACAGAACCGACGACGAAACCGAAATGCAAGCATATAAACGCGAATGCTTGAACAAGGGGCGAAGCATATTCGCGCCCGTGATGAAAATTAACAGGGTATTAAACGCCAATACCGAACAATACAGTTTGACAAACAACTTGCGCGTTGTCCGTGAAAGCAAGGGTTTAAAACAACGCCAAGTATGCAACATTATGAAACAGTACGACAAGACGTTTGACAAATCGTTGCTTTCTAAAATGGAAAACGGGGTTTGTTTACCGACTTATTACCAATTGGCGAAATTGGCGCATATATACGCTTGTACGCCGTCGGAATTGATAAGCACAGAATTATATTATTAATCGATTTAAACGTTAATACGGGCGGTTGCAACCGCCCACAGAAAGGAAAAACAAATGAAAAAACAAATTAAAAAATACGCCTGTTGTGTTGCGGCGGCGTTTATCGGGTTTTTATCGTATATTGGCGCGGCGGTAATAGCCGCGGGGTTAACGAACGGCGACGAAATAAGTTTGATTATTGCGGTAATACCCGCCGTTGCGATCGCTTGTTTTGTTGCATTGAAAGGCGGTGTTGAATAATGACTTGTAAAGATTGTATTCACTATGATGTGTGCGTGATAGTGGAACACCAACTGAGAGAAGATGAAGATTATTTAACGGAGTTTGGCTGTTCCGACTTCAAGCCCAAATCCCGATACATAGAACTACCGTGCGCGGTGGGTGATACTATGTATAAACTATGCTCGGTAAATTCAAATATTAAAATAGGTCAGTTTTGGGACGGCATCAAAGTTGAAAATAATTGTGATAGGTGCGGTTACAGAAATTGCAGTTGCTATGATATAGGTTTGAGAGAACGCGACAAACCATATTTTATTGATGTGATTGAAGAAAAAACAATTAAATCAGTAGAATTTTTAGTAAGGATTAAGCCGTATGTTGGCACGATTTGGTTTAACACCAAAGAAGAAGCAGAAAAAGCACTTGCGGAAAGGAACGCGGGTAATGGCTGATAACATAAAAGACGAAAATTATTATATCGTTTCGGGTTTTATGATAAACCGCTTGAAACTTAAAGGCGTACCGCTTAACGTGTTTGCGATCATATACGGATTTACGCAAGACGGCGCAACCGAATTTACAGGAAGTTTGCAATATTTATGCGACTTTTGCGGCGGCGTTAGCAAACCAACGATAATCAACGCGTTGAAAGAACTTGTTAAACGTGGGTACATAATACGCCGCGAAGAAATTATAAACGGCGTACAATTTAACCGTTATAAAGCAAATATACCCCTATTAAATAATTTTAATGGGGGTAGTAAAGAAATTTTAACGGGGGTAGTAAATAATTTTAACGGGGGTAGTAAAGAAACTTTACCCAATAATAAAAGAAATAATAAAAGTATTGATAATAAAGAAATAAATAATATATTAAACGAATTTGAAATACTTTGGGAATTATACCCCCGCAAGATTGGAAAACCGAAAGCACTTAAAGCATACGAAAAGGCAAGAAAAAACGGCGCGACGTTTGACGAAGTTAAACAAGGCATTGAAGCATACAAACGGCAAATTGAAGCGTTAAAGACCGACACCGAATATATAAAGCACGGTTCGACGTGGTTTAATCAAGAATGTTGGAAAGACGAATATAAATTCGCCGAAACGCAAACAACGTCTTTGTACGACGCAGACGAATTTATTGCCGCCGCGCTTCAAAGAGGTTTTACGTAAAACAAATACAATCAATACCGCGCCTTTAACGCGTCGGTATGCAACAAAAGAAAGGAAATGCAACAATGCTTGAACTAAACAAAATACACAATATAGATTGTATCGAAGGTATAAAACAATTACCCGATAAAAGCGTTGACGTAATCGTAACGTCGCCGCCGTATTGGAAGGGCTTCGAATACGAAGCGTATTTCAATTCGTACAAACAATATCTTGATTGGTGCGAAGTTTGGTTAAATGAATGCAAGCGAGTTTTGAAACCCAACGGCACGTTTTACCTTAACGTTATTAACGACAGCGAAATAACAATACGCGCGTTTGAACTTATGGAAATAGCAACACGCAAAATAATGTTTAAATTACACGATACAATTATTTGGTATAGGTACAACCAACAGCCCGCCAATACGCCGCGCCAATTAACGAACCAATGCGAATATATATTTATGTTACGTCATACGTCGGCAAATATCGAATTGCACAAAGAAGAAGCGTACAACAAAAACCCGCATATTTTCGAAACAAAGAACGTTGGCAACGTTTGGCATATACCGTTTAACAGCGGCAAAAAATCGGTCACAGGGTTCGGAAGAAAAGAAACAAAATCAAAATTCGGTCACAGCGGTTTCCCGTTAGAACTTCCCGAAACTTGTATTTTGCTTTCGTCAAACGAGGGCGATACCGTGCTTGATTTGTTTATGGGTAGCGGCAAAACCGCCGCCGCCGCTTTGCGCAACGGGCGAAATTATTTGGGTTTTGAGATTTCAAGCGAATATTGCGCAATAGCAAATAATTATATTGAAGAAATGAAAGCGAGGTAAAACAAATGGAATTAAAAATTGAATATTTGCCGCTTGAAGCATTAACGCCTTATGAGCGTAACGCAAGGAAGCACGAAGCGGCAGACGTGCAAACAATCAAAAATTCAATAATCAATTTCGGAATGTGCGACCCCATAGGCATTTGGGGCGACAAAAATATTATTGTCGAGGGACACGGGCGTTTAATGGCGTTAAAGGAATTAGGACACGCGCAAGCCCCTTGCATACGCCTTGACCATTTAACTGACGAGCAACGCCGCGCGTATGCGTTGGCGCATAATAAAACGGCGGAAATGAGCGAATGGGATTTTGATTTGGTAGAAAGTGAACTTTCCGACATTGAAATTGATATGGAACAATTCGGCTTTGAACTTGACAGCGACCACGATATAACGAAAACGGGAGAAGAACGAAAATCGCTTGTTGATAGTTTTATTGTACCGCCGTTTTCAATTCTTGATACAAGACAAGGGTATTGGCAAGAAAGAAAAAGAGCGTGGAAAGATTTAGGCATACAAAGCGAAAACGGAAGAGATGCGGAATGTATGCAAAGCACTTTTAACGAAAAATATGGTAGAGAACAGCAAACAGGAACAAGCATATTTGACCCCGTACTTTGCGAATTGGCTTATAAATGGTTTTGCACGGAAAAAGGCAAAATTTACGATTGCTTTGCGGGCGGTTCTGTTCGTGGCATTGTTGCCGCAAAACTTGGTTATGATTACCACGGAATAGACTTGCGACAAGAACAAATTGACGCAAACATTGAAAACGCGAACGAAATCGGCGTAACCCCGAATTGGTATTGCGACGACAGTTTAAACGCCGACAAGTATATTGACGACGACAGTTGCGATCTTATTTTTAGTTGCCCGCCTTATGCCGACCTTGAGGTTTACAGCGACGACCCGCGTGATATAAGCAATATGCAATATGACGAGTTTTGCAAAGTTTATGCCGATATAATTTCTATTGCGTGCCGCAAATTAAAACAAGATAGGTTCGCCGTTTTTGTTGTTGGTGATGTGCGCGACAAAAAAGGGCTTTATAGAAACTTTGTTGATTTTACAAAAAAATGTTTTAACGAAAACGGTTGTATGACATACAACGAGGCGATTTTAATTGATATGCTCGGAACGGCTATGTTGCGCGCGAACGGCACGTTCAAAAGCCGTAAACTTGTAAAGGTACACCAAAACGTTCTTGTTTTCTATAAAGGCAACCCGAAAAACATTAAAAACAACTTTATAGATTTACAAATAGACAATAGTTTGTTTGAAGTGTAATTCAAATAGGGGTGATTAAAACGATGATTAAATTTACAATGCCCGAATGTTGCGAAAAGTGCAGACATTTAAGCGACAACGGAGCGTGCAAGCAATTCAAGGTGTGCGCGGGTTGGTTAAAATGGTTTCGTAAAAAATGGGCTGAAATACGATCCGCCGCAGAATTGATTAAAGAACAGGAAAAAGCACTTGAAAGGAGCGAGGGGAAATGAAAATAGTTTATGATGATATGTTTGAGTTTTCGGAAATTGTTATTCGTTGCAATGACACGGTGAGAAAAGGCAAGTGTTCATATTGTCCGTTTTTTGACCGTTGCCAAATAGATGAACCCGAAAACAGACACGTTCAATGCGGAGAATTAGACCACCCAACCGAGAAAGGCGGTGAAGCGGAATGACAATAAACGGAATGACAGACAAAAAAATTATAAAGGCGTTAGAATGTTGTCAAACGAGTTATGACAAGCGGTGCGAAGAATGCCCGTACCAAAATTATAAATTTATTTGCAACAACAAAATGAAAAAAGACGCGCTTGACCTTATCAACCACCAAAAGGCAGAGATTGAGAGGTCGAAAACTGATAATTTATCTATGCAAAAAACACTTTCAAAAATGTCATTGGGTGTTGAACAAGCAAGAGTCGAAGCGTTCAAAGAATTTGCCGAAATATTGATAGAAAAAGCGAACGAAAATTTTCTTAATTTAAGAGGTTTAAGCGTTCATTATTGCGATATTGTCGAAGTATTAAAAGAAAAAACGGGGGGTGCAAAATGATTAAATTTACAATTCCGAACGCGCCCGTTTACGGCGACGGGTTTATAAAATATTAAGGGGAAAGAACAAAATGACAAATTTAAAAACATTTAACCCGCTAAATGTAAGTAGTAAATTTGCAATATGCGGGTTGCCTATAAGGGTTGATACATATAAAAATTGCGGTTTTGGGTGTAAATATTGTTTTTCCAACAACCGTGTAATTTGCGAGTTTGACAAAGCGCCGCAAGTTGCAAACCTTAAACAACTTGAACGCAAACTAAAAGCAATATTTGAAAAAGGAAAAGTTGAAAAAACAAATTTTCTTGACACGCTTATTGCCGACGGTATTACGTGGCATTGCGGCGGTATGAGTGATCCATTTCAACCGATAGAAAAGAAACACCAAATAACAAAACAAATGATTGATATTTGCAATAAATACGGCATTTCGATTTTATTCAGCACAAAAAGCGATACCGTACACGGCGCGGATATACGCCCCGATTTACACACGTTTCAATTATCGGTAACAAACACAAAAGATTTAAAAGCAATCGAACCTAACGTACCGAGCATTGAAAGCCGATATAAATTTTACAAAGAATTAAAAGCGGCGGGGTTTCGCGTTGGGATTAGAATACAACCGTTTATTCCAAATATCACAACGCTTGAAATCGTTAAAATGTTTAACGACGCGGACAATTTTACGTTAGAGGGCATTAAACTTGTTCCGCAAAACGCAGAACACAAACAATATTTGCTTGAAGCGTTAAATCTTGATAAATCTAATTTTACGCAAATGGGCTTGTTAAACCTTAAACCCGAATTGCGTCTTAAAATGTATGAGCCGTTTATTAAATATTTCAACGAAAATAATATACCGTTCAGCATTGCCGACAACGATTTGCATTATATCGGAACGAATAGTTGTTGTTGTGGCGATAGGTTGGTAAAGAAAAGCACGACTTTCAACAACACGGCAATGATAAAAAAATACGGCATTGATTACGCGAAAGAGCAAATTGACGAAGAAATATTTAATTCAAATTGCCGCGATTGTAAATGCAACAACCTTTTCACTTCCAACAGGCAAGAGGGTTGCACAAGTGTTCAAGATTTCTTTGACAAGCGTTTTTACAGAAAATCAAGCCCATTTAGCCCGCAATTTCAATATACGAAAGAGGGCGGACAATATGATTAAATTTACAATACCGCTTGCACCCGTAACGAAAAAGAATAGTCAACGTATATTGATTAATCGCAAGACGGGGCGACCGTTAATAATGCCGTCGGCGGCGTATAAAGATTATGAGAGGGAAGCGGCGTTGTTTGTACCGCGCGGCGTAACGATTAAAACACCCGTAAACGTTAAATGCGTGTTTTATATGCCGACGCGTCGCAAATGCGATTTGACAAACTTACTTGAAGCGATCGACGACGTATTAGTAACAACGGGTTTCCTTGCCGATGATAATTTCACGGTAATTGAAAGTCACGACGGAAGCCGCGTATATTACGACAAAGACAACCCAAGAACAGAAATAACAATTACAAAGAACGAGGTAAACGAAAAATGAAAATCAAACTTGACAAAGCCGCAATAATGCCGACACGTGCGCACGCAACCGACGCGGGGCTTGACCTTTATTCACCTTATAACCAAGAAATCCCGCCGAGAAGTTCGGTTGTATTCGATACAGGCGTACACGTGGAATTGCCCAAAGGCACGGCGGGGCTGTTGGTTTCAAAAAGCGGGCTTTCGACAAAATATAGCCTTATGAGCAGCGGGCTAATTGACGAAGGATATACGGGAAGTATTCGCGTACAGTTATACAACCATAGCGACAAATGGTATTCGGTAAAGAAGGGCGAAAAAATAAGCCAACTTGTTATAATACCCGTATTTACGCCGCCGCTTGAAGTTGTAAACAATCTTGAAGAAACCGAGCGCGGCGACAACGGGTTTGGAAGCACGGGAAAGTAATTGTATAACGTTTTGATTTGATATTTTCGCAACAGAACGAAACGTATTGAATACACTTGGAACAAACTGTTGACAAACACGCGTTTTAGGTGTAGTATTAACGTAGATAAATATAACGAATAGTACAAGGGGCAAAATCATTGTTAAAACTTAATAATGGCGATTGCCCCTTTTTGCGTTTTCAAAGGGTGGTAAGATATGGCAAAGACGGGTAGAAAGTCAATATACGACACCGTGATTGCGCCGCACCTTGACGAAATAAAAAAAGGCGTTGAAAACGGCGCAACGGTAAAAGAGATTGCGACCGCGCTTGGTATTGCCGAAAGCACGTTGAACAAATACAAAGCAGAGAAAAAAGAGTTAATGGCGGCTTTTGCGCGCGGGCGTGCAAGTATTGTTATAGAGATACGCGGCGCACTTTTAAAAAAGGCGTTGGGCTATGAATACGAAGAAGAAAAGCGCGTCGGTCGTAAAGACGGCAAAGGCGAAAACATTGTGCTTGTAGAGAAATACAAAAAACACCAACCGCCAAGCGAAACGGCGGCGGCAATGCTTTTGCGTAACTACGACGAAACGTGGCTTGACAAGGACAGCGCAACAACACAATTAAAACAACAAGAATTTGAATTGCGAAAGGCGATTGCCGAAAGCGATAATTTTGATTTAGAGGGGTAAAAGGCAATGGGCGACGTTAGAAAATATTATGTAATGTGTGATAACAAGTGTTTGTTTGAGGGAATGTCAAAAGAACAAATACTTACCGCGATTGAACAAGCCGTATCGACGGGCGAAATTCAAGACATTGACACGGGTTTCGTAACAAGAATTAAAGAACAGAACAAAGGCACGGCGTTGACGTTTTGGGTTGGCACAACCGCCCAATACAACGCGATCGAACAAAAAGCCGAAAATTGCTTTTATATTGTTACCGACGACAACCGTATTGACGACATTGACGAAGCGATTGCCGACCTTAACGCGGCAATTGAAGATATTAACGACCGATACGCCAAATGCGGCAAGGTTCTTTATTTGGGCGAATGGGGCGGCGACAACACGCTGACGGTTGACGGCTTGCGCGATTACAAAACCTTTTTAATCAACGGCGTTTTGTGTTCACGTAAAGGCAACGGCATTTTCGGAACGTCGAAACGTTGCGATTGGGTGCATAGTGATGTATACGCCGTAACGGAATATATAATCACTATTCCGACGGTATCGGGCAACGATCTTATTGAAAACACCAACGCGGGCGAAACACAGATAACTTGCACAATCAGCGTATCGGCGGGCGTTAAAGCAATTACAGAAATCACAAGCCGAGCAATCGAAGAAATTGTTGGTCTTAATTAAAGGGGGTTGCGACAATGGCGTTTATTAACGGAAACGACGTTTTATTGCACGCGCATATCGAAGACGACGAAACCGTGCAAACGTGTACGTTGGGCATAACGAGCGCAAACGGCAATACGATTATATGTGTAGAAGCAACCGTGTTTGAAAATGAAATGTGCAAGCGTTATGCGTATAGAGTTGACGGCGGCGCACCCGCCGACGCGTTGACGATTGAAAACGTTGTATGCGGATCGTTGTTGTATATTTACGACAGCGTGGGACAGACATTTTCCGTATCAAACGGGGCGACCGTTATTGGTAAAAAAAACAGCGACGGTTATTTCTTAACAGCACCAACGCAAAAAGGAACGGCAAGAATAATAATCGATGTATAAGGGGTTGACAAAAAATGTTTAAAGTAGCATTAAACGCGGGACACCATAGATACAACCCGAAAAGATGTTTAAAAACAATCGATACAAACGAAACACGCGAGTGGGTATTAAACGCCCGTATTTGCGAAAAGGTTGAAAGACTTTTGACAGCGTACGACGGTTACGAACTTTTGCGCATTGACGACAGAACAGGCGAAACCGACATACCGCTTAAAAAAGGCACGGGCAAAAAAACCCGAATGGAAAAGGCGAACGAATGGGGCGCAGACATTTATATTGCGGTTCACCATAACGGCGGCATTAACGGCGGCAAGGGCGGCGGCATTGTTGTTTATACGTATACGAAAGTAAGTAGCGCGACAAAGGCGTTGCAAAAAGCAATGTACGACACATTGATTAAATATACAGGGTTAAAGGGCAACAGGGCGACGCCGCTTGGTACGGCAAACTTTGCTGAATGCCGCGAAACAAAAATGCCCGCGGTATTGCTTGAATGTGGTTTTATGGATAGCACGGTTGACACGCCGATTATATTAACCGAAGATTACGCCGACAAATGCGCGGCGGCAATTACCGAGGTTATCGTTGAAAAGGGCGGCTTGAAAAAGAAAGCGGTTGCGACAGACTATCGCGCAAACGTGCTTAAAACGTGCGAGTTTGAACCCGTAACGGCAAAATATCTTGACGCGTACAGATATTCTAACGAACTATACCGCGCGCTTTGGCAATGCTTGCGAGAGGGCAAAAAGCGTACACGCGGTTAAGGGGTGTAAAAATGAAAGAAAGACTTAACAAACTATTAACTATTAAATCTATCGTTACAATTCTTTTGACATTTGTATTTTGCTATTTAAGCATTATACAAGTTATACCCGTTGAAATGTTTATGACGGTATTTACCGTTGTTATCGCCTTTTACTTTGGTACGCAAGCGACGAAGAAAGAATGAAGTTTACAAGTTTAGCGCAGTTTTATAATTCGGAATTATGGCGCAACTTGCGGCTTTCTTTAATAGCAGAACGCACCAACAAAGGCGACGGCATTTTATATTGCGAGTATAGCGGCGCGGCGATCGTAAACTTATACGAATGCGTCGCACACCACAAAATACCGTTGACAATGGATAACGTCAACGACTTTAATATATCGCTTAACCCGTCAAATATAATGCTTGTTACACACAAGGCGCACAACGAAATACATAAGCGTTTCGGGCATAGTGCTTGCCGTAAGGTTTATTACGTGTACGGCGCACCGTGTAGCGGCAAGACGACGTTTGTAAACAGCGTTAAAGGGAATAGCGATATCATTTGTGATATAGACAATATATGGCAAATGATAACAGGGAACGCACGGTACGACAAACCGAACGCATTGAAAACAAATGTATTTGAAATACAACGATGTATTTTAGATATGATTAAGAACCGTTGCGGAAATTGGGAACGGGCTTTCGTTATTGACGGGGGCGCGGCTAAAACGCCGAGAAACAACCGTATTAAAGTTTTAGGCGCAGAACCTATATTTATTAACACCGATAAAGAAACGTGCTTACAGCGGCTTGCAACCGACACACAGAGGACAGCAGAGCAAAAGAACGAATGGCGAACGTACATTGACAAATGGTTTGCCGAATATCAAGAGTGATGTAGTTTTTTCATAAATTCCTTTCTATACCGATAACGCGGCGGCGAATGAATACCGCGTTAATACACACGGCGCATAGTGGCTATATGTATATATAAACGGTGTAAGTCCGTTGCCGTGTACCATTAATTAATTTTACGGGGTGAAGATATGACGTGGGAAATTGCGTTGGGAATATTCGCGCTTGCGGCGTTCGTTATTTCGATTGTAACCATAGCGGGCAAGCAAGCGGGTGTATTGGCAAGACTTGAAACAACATTGAAAGCATTAAACAAGACGCTTGACGAATTAAAAGAAAGTAACAGAGTAAGTCATAAAGATATTTACGACAAAATTGCCGATCACGAAAAGCGCGTGGGTGATATGGAAACAAAAATGCAAATATATCACGACAAATAACCCCCCCGTTAAATCAAAAATATTTTTTTAAAAAATAC
>JAEIGA010003236.1_pt1 | contig 25576 bp, 19 predicted proteins | sample 9270691 | NCBI WGS metagenome assembly JAEIGA01 (sample SAMN17057246, study PRJNA624740) | gut metagenome | biome: biome; isolation source: fecal sample | host: Bos grunniens | place: China: Xizang | collected 2019
TCTCCACTCGCCTCTCTTGAGTCCCTTTTTGGTGAGTCCTGCAAAATAAACCCGGTCAAGAGCCTTGACCTCATATCCGAGAGACTCGAATATCCTTCTTACGATACGGTTCTTGCCCGAGTGGATCTCGATGCCGAGCTTGCGGTGGTCATCAGCCTCGATGTACTCGAGTTCGTCTGCTGCAATGACTCCGTCAGAAAGTTCTACGCCGCTGAGGATCTTGTCAAAGTCCTCCTGCTTGAGCTTGCTGTCAAGTGACACCTGATAGATCTTCTTCTTGTCATATGAAGGATGTGTAAGCTTTTCAGCAATCTCTCCGTCGTTTGTGAACATGAGGACTCCTGTTGTGTTCTTGTCGAGACGTCCTACAGGGAAGACACGTGTAGGGCAACCCTTAAGGAGGTCCATCACAGTCTTGTCTGCATGTGGATCGCTCGCTGTAGTTACAAAGCCCTTAGGCTTGTTCATCACGATATATACCTTGTTTTCTCCCTTGAGTCTTTCACCGTTGAATCGGATGTCGTCTGTTGCAATGTTCACCTTTGTTCCAAGCTCGGTCACCACCTCTCCGTTTACTGTGACAACTCCTGCAAGGATAAGGTTGTCAGCCTCTCTGCGTGAGCATACACCGGAGTTTGCAATGAACTTGTTGAGACGAACGACGTCCTTGATAGGAGCCATCACCATGTCGTTGTCAGAATGTATTCCTGAATCGACCTGAGGCCTCCTGCTGATCATCTTGCTGATTCCGCTCTCATCTTCGTTACGGAAGTGGTTGAAGTCCTTTCTTTCAGGACGTCTTCCGAAAGGCTTTCTGTCCTGACGGTCTCCGAAAGGTCTCCTTTCAGAACGGTCTCCGAAAGTCCTTCTTTCAGGACGTTCGCCAAAAGATCTTCTTTCCGGTCTGTCTCCGAATGTCCTTCTCTCAGGACGCTCGCCGAAAGTCCTCCTTTCAGGACGCTCTCCGAATGACTTTCTCTCCGGTCTGTCTCCGAATGTCCTTCTCTCTGGACGTTCTCCGAATGTTCTTCTGTCCTGACGGTCTCCGAAAGGTCTCCTTTCAGAACGGTCACCGAAAGTCCTTCTTTCCGGACGTTCTCCGAACGACCTTCTCTCTGAGTTGTCACCGATACGAGGTCTTCTTGGACGGTCGCCGCCAAATGTCCTCTTTTCTGAATCTCTTCTTGTGCCATAATCTCTACGGCCATCTCTGCGGCCATTGCCGCCTCTTCTGTTGTTTTCCATTTCTATAAATAATTAATATTCCTGGCTCACGCCAGCTTTGTTGTTATCTCAAATTGAATATGTACGTGATTGTTCCTTCCTGCAGGGCCGGAGCATCAGGGTCCATGTTGAAGTGGGCACCGAGGGCTGCCTTGCGGGCGGCTTCCCAGAGTCTCTTGTCTGTCGCCGTCGTTCCCTCCACACCAGGCTGTGCAGTCTGTACGTCTCCGTACTGGTCTACCAGTATCTTTACAACAACCTTACCGGAAGCCTGTACTCCGTAATATGGTCTTGGGAGAGTTCCGTTGACCGTTCTTCCTGCAAGCTTGGCATTCGGCTCCCCGGCTGTCTCTCCCGTCTTGGTGTTGCCGGAAGCATGTCCTGCCTTGAGGGCATCGCTTGGTTCCCTTGATGTCTGTGGCGCAAGCGTATCCTTGGTGGTATTGTTGTCTGCCGCATGGAAAAGAGCCCTTCTGTCGATAGGCTTCTCGCGTGGTGGCTCCGGTGTCTCCACATCTCCGAAATCATCCACGGTAGTCTCCGGGGCCTCGTTGGACTTGGTTCCCTCAAGTTGAGCTTCTGACTGCTGTACAAGGTTTATCGGCTTTGTAAGGTCCGGCTCCTCTACTTTAGGCTTTGTCCCGTTCCACGTCTGCTTAGGCTTTTCGATCTCCGGTTCGGTGAAGTCTATGAGAATCGGAGTCTTCTCGGGAGGTGGTGGATCAAGATACTTGAATCCTGTAACAAAGAAGCACGCAATCATCGCTACATGTATAACGACAGTCAGGATGCCACCTGACATCCTGGACAATTTCTGCTGTCTCGCGCGTTCCTGTCTGTATTTTTCCATATCCTATTCCGGTGATGTGGCCATTATCACTTTATAATGGTTCCTCTTGGCTATGTTCATTACCTGCACGACTTCCCTGATAGGAACGGTCTCGTCTGCATAGATCGAGAAGGTTGGGTCCTCTTCCTGCTGGAGAAGGCCTACAAGTTCGTCCTCTATCATTGAAAAATCTACAGGAGTCTCATCTCCATTGATATGGTATGTGAATGTCTCTGTCTCATGCCAATGCTTTATTGAAACGCTTACAGTCGCCTTTGCTGACACCTGACCTGTGCTCTTCGGCAGCAGGAGCTTCAGTGCATTCGGATTTATGAGCGTAGAGGTCACAAGAAAGAAGATGAGAAGCAGGAACACGATGTCTGTCATCGACGACATCGAGAATCCGGAGTCCACCTTTGTAGTTCTCTTTATTGCCATTTCTTTGCTGATTTATTCGCCTGCAGGCTCGTGAAGCATGTCGATGAATTCAATGGTAGTGCTCTCCATCTTGAATACGAGGTTGGATATCTGCGAAGTGAGATAGTTGTATCCGAAGTAGGCGATGATACCTACGAAGAGACCGCCTACAGTTGTGACCATCGCCTCATATATACCCCCTGAAAGGAGGGTGATGTCGATGTTGTTGCCTGCTGTCGACATTCTGAAGAATGCCTGGATCATACCTGTTACCGTACCGAGGAAACCGATCATTGGAGCACCACCGGCTATTGTTGCAAGCATAGGGAGGCCTTTCTCGAGTCTGGCTACTTCCACGTTGCCCATGTTCTCGACAGCTGTCTGGATGTCCTGGAGAGGTCGTCCGATTCTTTCAATACCCTTCTCGACAAGTCTTGCGATAGGAGAATCATATTTCTGACAGAGGTCGGTGGCTGTCTTGATCTTTCCGTCATGGATAAGGTCACGGATGTCCTTCATGAAGTTCTTGTCCAGCTGACCTGCCTTGTAGATCATCCACCATTTGTTTCCGAAGATGTAGATCGCCATGATGGAGAGGATCAGAAGGATTATCATGAGCCATCCTCCTGCTGTCGCGAGGTCGATGAGGCTCAATGTCTGCTCCTGAACGACCGGCTGAGCGGCCTGTGTGAGTGCCGTAGTATCAACGGCTGCCTGCAAAAGATTGAAAAGCATAGTTATAAATTGTCTTTTTGTTTGTCAAAAAATAAGCACGATTACGCATTGGTGCGAAATCGTGCAAAAATAGCAAATTTTTCGGGTATAATAAAATTTATTTCTCGACTTCTCCGTAGGAGGCTCCGCAGAAGAACAGTGCCTTGCCGGGAACTGACTGACCGGCGTCGGAACGTGATCCGCCCTCGATGAGAGTGGTGATCCATGAAGGATCCTTCTTGCCTCTGCCGACTTCTATGAGGGTGCCGACGATGGCTCGTACCATGTTGCGGAGGAACCTGTTGGCCTTGATGCGGAAGACTATGTAGTCGCCTTCCTGAAACTCCGATCTCATCAGGTCGCAATGAGTCGGTGTGTATGTACTCCATCCTGCCTCAGTGATGGTGCAGACAGATGTGGCGTTGTTGCCTCCGACTTTCTCGAAGCAGCTGAAATCATGTTCTCCCAGAAGTAGTTCCGCAGCCTCGTTCATCTTCTCCAGATCCAGAGGGTAACGCATTCTGTATGAGTACTTTTCAAGGAATGGATCCTTGCGGAAATGTATGAAGTAGCAATACTCACGCGATGTAGCGTCAAACCTTGCATGAAACTCCTCTCCACATGCAGAAATTTCATGAATCGTCATTTCTCTCGGAAGGATGGCATTTAATTTGTAGCAAAGCTGCTCTGCGTTTATGCTGACGTAGTCAGGCATGTCGAAGTGAGCTATGTAGTTTATTGCGTTTACTTCGCTGTCAGTCCGCCCGGCCCCAACTACGGGGATTTCTGCACCGAGAAGCATGGAAAGGGCTTTTTCAAGCTCTCCCTGTATGGTTCTGGCATTGTTCTGAACCTGCCATCCGCAGAATGCGCTTCCGTCGTACGATAGCCTGATTTTATGTCGCATATTGCAAAAATTGAGTAAATTTGTCGGTTTCAAATGCAAAAATATTAAAAAACATATTTATGGAGAGCATAAACATAAAAGAATTGAATGACCGCATCCAGAGAGAGAGCTCATTTGTGGACATTCTCACAATGGAGATGAACAAGGTGATTGTCGGCCAGAAGAATCTTGTGGAGAATCTTCTCATCGGACTCCTGGCAAACGGACACATCCTTCTCGAGGGTGTGCCTGGATTAGCCAAGACTTTGGCAATCAATACATTGTCGCAAGCTGTAGATTCTAAATTCAGCCGCATCCAGTTCACCCCGGACCTTCTTCCTGCTGACGTGCTCGGTACACTGATATACTCTCAGAAGACAGAGCAGTTCCAGATAAAGAAAGGTCCGGTGTTCGCTAATTTCGTATTGGCTGATGAAATCAACCGTTCTCCTGCAAAGGTGCAGTCGGCATTGCTCGAGGCGATGCAGGAACGTCAGGTGACCATAGGTGAGGAGACATTCAAGCTTCCTGAGCCATTCCTCGTGATGGCTACTCAGAACCCGATAGAACAGGAAGGAACATACCCTCTCCCTGAGGCTCAGCTCGACCGTTTCATGTTGAAGGTTGTGGTTACATATCCTAAGAAGGAGGAGGAACGTCAGATCATCCGTATGAACAACAGCGGAGAGTTCCCTAAGGCTCAGCCTGTAGTTAAGCCGGAGGATATCGTAAGGGCACGTGAGGTTGTCAAGGATGTGTATATGGATGAGAAGATCGAGAGATATATAGTCGACATCGTATATGCGACTAGAACTCCGAAGGACTATGGACTTGACAAGATTGCGAACTTCATCGCTTATGGAGCGTCACCACGTGCAAGTATCTCGCTTGCGATGGCTTCAAAGGCATATGCCTTCATAAAGAGAAGGGGATATGTGATCCCTGAGGATGTTCGTGCAGTGTGCTACGAAGTGCTGCGTCACCGTATCGGCCTTACATACGAGGCAGAGGCGGAGAATATGACATCAGATCAGATAATAGCAGAGATAATAAATGCGGTAGAAGTTCCATAGTCTGTCAGTCAAGGTGGAGTCAAGGATCTTTTGAATGATTATGAGTACAATGTCAGCAAACGACCTTCTCAGGAAGGTCCGTAAAATAGAGATAAAGACCAGGGCGCTGTCTCACCAGATCTTTGCGGGCGAATACCATTCGGCCTTCAAGGGTCGCGGTATGGCGTTCAGTGAAGTGCGTGAGTACCAGTACGGGGATGATGTGCGTAACATGGATTGGAATGTCACGGCACGTCTGCGCTCTCCGTATGTGAAGGTCTTTGAGGAGGAGAGGGAGCTCACGGTTGTGCTTCTGGTGGATGTGTCGCGTTCGCGTATGTTCGGAACGACAGGAAGCACGAGGAAGGATATGCTGGCTGAGATAGCTGCAGTTCTGTCGTTCTCTGCGATCATCAATAACGACAAGGTGGGTGCATTGTTCTTCAGCGAGAAAGTAGAGAAGTTCATCCCTCCCAAGAAGGGAAGGAGCCATCTGCTGCATATCATCCGGGAAATCATTGAGTTCGAGCCTACTACAGACGGCACTGACATATCCGAGGCGTTGAGGTATCTTACAAATGCCATCAAGAAGAAGTGTGCGGCTTTCCTTCTTTCTGATATGCTGGATGTAAATCCGGACGGCACTCCCCGTTATGAGGATGCCCTTAAGGTGGCTGTCAACAGGCATGACCTGTCAGTGATAGAGGTCTATGACCCTCGTGAACGCAATCTCCCTGATGTGGGACTTGTGAATGTGAAGGACTCTGAGACGGGAGAGACAGCATGGGTCGACACGTCCAGCCGAAAGATGAGGCTTGCATATGAGGCCTGGTTCCGAAATGTGGAGCAGGTGTCATCAAAGCTGTTTATGAAATATAATGTAGACAAGGTCTCCATAGCTCTCGGTGAGGACTATGTAAGGGGACTGATGAGTCTGTTTAAAAACAGGTAATATATGCGTAAGGCATTGATGTATATATTCTTATTGGTTTGCGGTGTTGCTCTATGGGCTCAGGATCCCGTGCAGCCGGCAGACACGGCGGCAGTCGCACCCCGGGGCACGGTCGTGCCTATGAGGGGAGCCTTCCTTGCTCCAAGGGAGCAGAGGGACTCCATCCTCATCGGCGACCAGCTTATGTACGGTGTGGAGCTGCGCCTTGTCGAAGAAGGGACGAGCTTTGCTTTTCCTGAGTGGCAGAATGACCCTAAGGGCGGTGTCATGGCCATAACACCATGGATAGTGGATACCGTCAAGGTTGCGAAGAGGAAGAACGGGCTGCCTTCATTGCTGGATATAAGGGCCGGAATAGTCCTTACATCGTTTGATGAAGGTCAGTATGACCTGCCTCAGATAATATTGCAGCGTCATTCGGTCGAAGGAGTAATAGATACGCTTGTGTTTGAGCCGGTAAGGATGGATGTGAAGACCATGCCTGTGGATACTGCGACTTTTGTCCCTCATGACATCAAGGGGCAGATCAGATATCCTCTTACTGTAGAAGAGGTCATGCCTTGGGTGATCGGAATCCATCTGGTAGCTATACTCATCATACTGTCTGTATGTCTGTATCTGATGTTCGGAAGACAGGATGTAATATCATCAAAACCTAAGGAACCTGCACATATCGTTGCATTGCGTGAACTTGACAGGTATCGTGGCAAGGCGATGTGGGCACCAGAAAAGCAGAAGGCCTTCTACTCGGGTATAACGGATGCTCTAAGAGAGTATATATCAAGTAGGTATGAGATTTCTGCGATGGAGATGACAACTTCTGAAATCTTTGATGACATGAAGAAGACAGATGCTCCTGAGGAACTGCTTGCAGAAATGAGGGAACTCTTCGAGAGAGCTGATTTCGTGAAGTTCGCCAAATACGTCGCCTCTGATGACGATAATGCGACTGCACTTCCTGTAGCAGTGAGATTCGTCACCTCGACGTATCAGGCTGATGTTGAGAATTCTCAGGAAGAACAGAATAAAAAGGAGGAGGAATAATGTTTTTCGAATATCCTGAATTGCTTTGGCTGCTTGTGGTGCCGGCATTGCTGGTGCTGCACTATATATATAAGGAAAGGACCGGCCGTAGCCCTCATATCAGGGTTTCGGTGGTGACTCCTTGGAAGAAAGGGGGATTTACAGTAATGAATCTGTTGCGTCATGTGCCTTTCATTCTGAGGATTTTCGCTCTTGTGATGATTGTGGTGGCCATAGCCCGTCCGAGATCTTCTGAAGAGTTTTCCAAGGTTGACACGGAGGGTATAGACATAGTCCTGGCTATGGACGTGTCTACGAGTATGTTGGCAAGGGACCTTACTCCGGACAGAATCAATGCGGCCAAGGATATAGCTATAGAATTCATATCTCAGCGCCCTTCTGACAGGATGGGTATAGTAGTGTTTGCTGGTGAAAGTTTTACCCAATGTCCGCTGACGACAGACAGGGCTACCCTCATCAATCTGATGAAGGAGGTGCAGACTGATATCATCGAGGATGGAACGGCAATCGGAAACGGACTTGCTACAGCTGTTGCGCGAATCAAGGATTCTGATGCCAAGAGCCGTGTTGTGATTCTGCTTACAGATGGTGTGAACAACAGCGGAGAGGTCTCTCCTCAGATGGCAGCTGAGATTGCAAAGACTTATGGAATAAGGGTCTATACAATCGGTGTGGGAAAGGAGGGAATGGCTCCATACCCTGTAGTGACTCCATGGGGAGTCCAGGTGCAGAATATGAAGGTGGAGATAGATGAGGCTTTGCTTAAGGAAATTGCCGAATCCACAGGAGGAAGATATTTCAGAGCCACTGACAATACCAAGCTTGCAGAGATATATAGCGAGATCAACAGGATGGAGAAGGCGAAGACGACTGTGGACAGTTTCCCTGTATATAGCGAACTGTTCGGCAGATATGCCATTCTCGCTCTCCTTGCCCTTATGTTGGAATTATTGTTTAACTGGTTTGTAATAAGGAGGTTGCCATGATATTTGCAGAGTCACAATATTTTCTCCTTTTACTTTTGATTCCCCTCTTCCTTATTGTGCAGGGGATAGTTCTGAAACTGCGTAGGAGAAGACTGAGACGCCTTGGTGACGAGGAACTTGTGAAGAATCTCATGCCTTCGTGGTCGCTTGCCAAGGTGTGGGTCCGCATATCGTTCTTCTGTCTTGCATTCTTTTTCTTTGTGCTTGGCTTGGCACGTCCCCAGGTCGGTGCCATACTGAAGGAGCATAAGACCCGTGGAGCTGAGGTCATGATCGTTCTTGACGTATCCAATTCCATGCTCGCAGAAGATTATTCCCCTAACAGGCTTGAGCGTGCGAAGCTGGCAGTATCGAGAATGGTCGATAAACTTAGGGATGACAGGTTGGGCCTTGTGGTTTTTGCAGGAAATTCATTCGTCCAGTTGCCTATAACTACAGACTATGTTTCTGCAAAGATGTTCCTCAACAGCATTTCCACCGAATCTGTGCCTGTTCAGGGAACGGCTTTGGGAGATGCGATCGCTACGGCCCTCCGTAGTTTCAGTGCTCAGAGCGATAAGAGTCGTGCAATAATAGTGATTACTGATGGTGAGAATCATGAGGACGATCCTGTTGCGGCAGCAGCCCAGGCTGCAGAGCTTGGCGTGCGGGTGTTCACCATCGGTGTCGGTTCACCGGAAGGAAAGATGATTCCTTATGAAGGAGATTATCTCAGGGACAAGGATGGAAATCCTGTCGTGACCAGACTTGATGAGACTGTCCTGCAGGATATTGCGGCTGCAGGAAAGGGCCTGTACGTACGTGCGGGCAACAGTGAGTTCGGTCTGAATCCGATCATTGACGAGATATCAAGGATGGATGATGAAGAATACAATTCCGTAGTCTTCGAAGAATATGATGAACTGTATATGTATTTCCTTGGAATGGCGCTGCTGATCTTTGTAATAGAGATGCTGATAGGTGACCGCAGGTCGAAATACCATCTGTTCAACAGATAAGATGAAAATATGAGACGTATATCATACATTTTGTTTTCAGTTGCCATGCTGCTCTCTTTCTGTGCAGACCTTTCTGCTCAGGAGGACAGACGTGAGGTCCGACAGGGCAACAGAAGATTCAGGAAGGAAGCCTATGACGAGGCAGTGATTGAATATCTCAAGGCTGTCGGAAAGGACTCATCGTCAGTAGCAGCGAACTATAATCTTGCTAATACCCTATATCGTACCGGAGAATATGCCAATGCGCAGAAATCTCTCGAAAGAATCAAGGAGACTGCGCCTGCATCAGCTGCAGGTGCTGATTATTTCTTTAATCTGGGGGATGTCGCTATTGCACAGCAGGACTGGAAAACTGCTGTAGATGCCTTTCAGCAGTCGCTTCTTCTGAATCCGGGAGACCTTGCTGCCAAGGAGAATTATATATATGCCCGCAAGAAACTGGAAGACCAGCAGCAGAACCAGCAGAATCAGGACCAGGATCAGAACAATCAGGATCAGCAGCAGGACCAGAACGACCAGAATCAGGACCAGAATGATCAGAATCAGAACGGTCAGGACCAGCAGCAGAATCAGGATCAACAGGATAAGAATGACCAGAATGATCAGAACAAGGACCAGCAGGACGGTCGACAGCCTGACATAACCCCGCAGGCCGCCCAGCAGATGCTGCAGGCAATTCAGGCAAAGGAAAAGGAAACTCAGGACAAGGTGAACAAGGCGAAGGCTGCTGCCGTAAAGTCACGTCAGAAGGAGAAGAACTGGTAACGGAAGGATGGATATGAAGAAATTACTATTGATATTGCTTATGACCTTGTCTGCAGCTGTTGTCAATGCGCAGACAAGCATTCAGGTACAGACTCATAATGTAGTGGCATTGGACGAACAGTTCAATGTTACCTTCATTATAGAAGGCAGCAAGCCATCGGATTTCGAGTGGCAGCCGGGGGAGGGATTTACCCTCATCTGGGGACCGCAGCAGGGCCGTTCGACCAGTGTGCAGATCGTAAATGGAAAGAGGACAGAATCTTCTCAGACCACATACTCCTATATTCTGAGACCGACTCAGACTGGAAAGTTCATTATTCCGAAGGCAAGAGCAACTGTCAAGGGTAAGGAAATATTTTCTGCAGAGCAGACAGTAGAGGTCGTGTCTCAGGGCGCATCGTCTGCATCCGGTGCCGCTTCGGGATCTGTTCAGGCTGCGAGCCAGCAGCGCAGCACCGCGCAGCCACGTCAGCAGGCCGGTGTGTCAGACAATGACCTGTTCATGGTTATGAGTCTTGACCGTAACAATGTCGTGGTCGGAGAACCGTTGGTCGCTACGATAAAGCTTTATCAACGAGTGAACATAGCAGGATTCGAGGGTGCATCCTTCCCTTCATTCAACGGTTTCTGGAGTCAGGAGATAGATAGCCCTACAAATATCGAGTTTACGCGTGAAACTTATCAAGGACAGATATATAACGCAGCTGTTCTCAGGAAGTTCCTCCTTATACCACAGCAGCAGGGACAGCTCAGGATCGATCCTGCTGAACTGGTATGTCTGGTCAATATAAGGGTGTCATCGGGCGGTACAAGCATTTTCGACGGATTCTTCGATGATTACCGTTCAGTAAGGAAGAAGGTAACGTCTGAACCGGTGACTGTGAACGTGAGCCCGCTTCCTGCAGGCGCGCCTGCCTCATTTGCAGGAGGTGTGGGAAGCTTTACGATATCTGCATCCGTAAGCAGGGATACTTTGATGACTCATGATGCGGCATCCCTTGTTGTCAATGTGGCGGGAAAGGGTAACATATCCCTTCTTGAAGCTCCAAAGGTATCATTCCCTCCTGATATGGAGGTATATGACGCCAAGGTGATAAGCAATGTGGCACCGGGGGGACTGTCCGGTTCGAAGAAGTATGAGTTCCCGTTCATTCCTCGCAGTCATGGCGATTTTGTTATCGAGCCGATCAGGTATTCCTACTATGACATCAATGCCAGGAAATATGTGACACTTCAGACTGATCCGATTCCTGTTACCGTACTGAAGGGTAGTGAAACGGAATCTTCTGCAGTCGTAATGCCGGGTGTGGCCCGTAAGGATGTCAGGAACCTTGACGATGACATAAGATATATAAATGTAAAGTCCGGAAATCTTGTTCCCGCAGGACAATTTCTTGTGGGCTCTATGAAATTGTGGATTACTATGCTTATACTGATCATTTCGGCTATCATTGCATGGCTTTCGCTGCGTACTGTAGCGGCAAAGAGGGCTGATGTCGCAGGTACAAGGAATAGAAAAGCGACAAAGATGGCCTTGAAACGTCTGAAACAGGCGAATGTGTTCCTTACTCAGAATCTTTATACTGCTTTTTATGAGGAACTGCATAAGGCGCTGCTCTGCTTTATCTCCGATAAGTTGAACATTCCTGCCTCGGAACTTTCACGAGACAGGATATCTCAGCTGTTGAGACAGGAGAAAGTTGAGGAGGGCAGCATATCTTCATTCATAGGACTTCTGGATGACTGTGAATTCGCAAGGTATTCACCATCTGCAGGGAATGAGGCTATGGCGGCTCATTATGAGGCGGCGGCAGATGTGATTTCATCAATCGATGCGAATATGAAGTCAAAGAAAGGAGCAGGAAGGAATGCAGTCATGATTCTTGTCCTTCTGATGGCTCCATTTGCAGCTCATGCACAGGATGCATATGTAGACTCCTTGTGGAATGCCGCAAATGAGGCCTATGCACTGGGCCAGTGGACAAAGGCTTCGGCTGATTATGAAGTGATCTCGGATATGGGGTTGGAATCGGCAGCCTTGTACTGCAACACAGGAAATGCGTATTTCAAGGACGGAAACCTTCCCAAGGCCATTCTCTATTATGAGCGTGCCCTTAAGGTGGATCCGTCATACGAGGATGCCGTATATAACCTTTCTTTGGCCAACAGCAGGATTCAGGACAGGATTGACACCGTTCCTGAGTTCTTCCTCAGAAAATGGATGAGGGATATCTGCTATCTTATGGATTCCGATGCATGGGCTGTCGCCTTCATTATCTTCCTTGCAGCAACATTGGCACTGATGCTTGTATTCATCATGGCTCCGACAGCGTCCGGAAGACGCGTAGGATTCTTCACGGGCCTCGTGACACTGATACTCATGGTGTTTTCAATCAGTTTCTCTATGTGGCAGAAGAAGGAATATATGAGTGCAGACAAGGCCATTGTCATGAAACCGGTTACATCAGTCAAGAGCTCTCCGTCTGCAGAATCAACGAAGGACCTTTTCATCCTGCATGAAGGTACAAAGGTGACTGTGATCGATCAGGTCGGAACCTGGTACAATATAGAACTGTCAGATGGACGTCAGGGCTGGCTTCCAGCAGCAGATATGGAGGTGATTTAGTGTCTGTTAAGCGGCCTCAATATGATAAAGGTCATCCTGCTCATAGATTGTGCAAGTGAGTTTGATAGAAAACTCCTCCGGGGCATGATGCGTTATTCGAAAGAAAACGGATCATGGCTATTCTATCGTATGCCGTCAGATCTGCATCTGGGGCAAAGTCGCGAAGAATGGGTCGTCAAATGGGCAAAGAAATGGAAAGCGGATGCCATTATTGGAAGATGGGATGAGTCTAAGTCTGATCTTCTGGCAAAGCTTGATATTCCTGTGGTGCTGCAGAACAACATGACACGCAGTGATGTGTATTCCAATCTTACAGGAGATTATGAGGGTACTGGAAAAATGGCAGCACAGTACTTCAGACGCAAATTGTTTACTGAGTATGCTTTTTTTGGTATAAAGAATCTTATCTGGTCTGAGGAACGTAAGAAAGGCTATATGGATGAGGCTCTTTCTATCAACGGCAGATTCTACTTATATGAGGAGGAACCGGCAGCAGGAGATGACAGAAGCAGGATAATTGAATGGCTGAAGTCACTGCCGAAACATACTGCCATGTTCTGTTGTGACGATGCTCATGCTTTGTATATGATAGAGACCTGCATGATAGCCGGAATCAGTGTTCCTGATGATATTGCTATACTTGGTGTTGATGATGATGAACTTCTTTGCAGCATCTCTGACCCTCAAATATCTTCGATCCAACTTGATGTCGAACAAGGAGGATATATAACCTGCAAATATCTTCATCAACAGATTACAGGCAAGAACAAGAAACCTTTCAATATTTCCATCAGCCCTCTTGGTATCAGGGAGCGAGGTTCTACACTCGTCCATAATATTTCCGACAAGGAAGTCAGGAAAGTTATGGACTTTATTGAGGAGAATTATACTAAGGACCTGAATATGAGTAATATCTTGCAGCTTGTGCCATTGTCTCGCAGAAGTATCGAAATGCGTTTCAAGAAGGCGACGAGTATGTCCATTTATCAGTATCTTCTTGTGGTAAGGGTGGAATATTTTGCCTATCTGCTTACTACTACAGACCGTTCTTTAATGGATATTGCTTACGAAGTAGGTTTTCGTGATTTTACAAATGTCTCGAGGATATTCAGAAAATATAAGGGTTGTACTCCTACTGAGTATCGTCGAAAATACTGCGCTATTTGACGATAAAATTGCGATATTATTGCGTTAAAGCGCAATAATAATGGATATCTTTGCGGTAATCACTAATTGATAACCGTAAAGAATATGGAAAATAAGCGTAGATATTACATGTCCTTAGCAATGCTGGGATGTCTTTTCTTCGTATTTGGACTGGTATCTTGGGTCAATTCGATTCTTATTCCTTATTTCAAGGTTGCATGTGATCTCCAAAGTGGCCTTCAGACGTATCTGGTGACATTTGCATTCTATATTGCATATCTTGTAATGACTGTGCCAGCGTCGTTCCTTCTGAAGAAGGTAGGGTATAAGCGCGGGGCTCAGATGGGTCTTTGGATCATGGCATTAGGTGCATTGATGTTTTGGCCTGCTGCCTTGACAAGGACTTATGCGATGTTTCTGGCGGCGCTTTTTATCATTGGAACGTCTCTTGCAATCCTCCAGTCTGTTGCAAATCCATTTGTGACAATTATAGGCCCTCATGAGAGCGCAGCGAAGCGTATCAGTGTGATGGGAATCTGCAATAAGTTTGCTGGTATCATCGCTCCGCTTATTTTTGCAGCTGTCGTAATCCGTCCAGAGGATAAAGAAATTATGGCAGCAGTTGAACAGGGGCTGCTTGTTGGAGCTGCGCGTGAGGCGGCATTGAACCAGATGATCAAAGGGGTGATAGCTCCATATGCTGTCCTCTCTGCTCTTCTTTTTTTGTTTGGTTTCATTTTCTATATGTCTCCTATCAAGGATATTAATCCAGATAGCGAGAATAGGACTGGCGATAGCGGAACTGACCGTTCATCTTTATGGTCTTATCCATATCTCATTCTAGGAGTCATCGCCCTTTTCTGCCACCTTGGCAGTCAGCAGATTTCCGTTGCTACAATCATTGAGTATGCCCAAAGTATGGGCCACAGTCTCGAAACAGCAAAAGTGTTCCCATCATATACACTTGCATGTATTCTTGGAGGTTATCTTCTTGGAGTCATATTCATTCCTAAGTATATCACTCAGCAGAAAGCTCTTGTCGTATGTACGGTAACCGGTCTGGTGCTTTCTGTATTAGTGTTGCTGCTACCTATACGCACATCGATATGGTGCCTTGTGCTTCTTGGTATTCCTAACTCACTTATCTATGCTGGAATCTGGCCGTTAGCCATCAGAGGTCTTGGAAAGTGGACTACACTCGGATCGTCACTTCTGGTCATGGCATTGTGCGGTAATGCAATCGTTTCGCTCCTATATGGACTCATGATAGACCACATGAGCTTGCAGGCATCCTACTGGCTTCTTCTGCCTTGCTTTATCTTCATGATATTCTATGCAGTCTGGGGATACAAAATCGAATATTGGACAAAGAAATGAAAACATTGATAATAAATGGTAAGGTCATCACCGGCGGAGAAGTCTTCGCCAGTAATGTTGTACTTAAGAATGGTCTTGTCGACTATGTCGGACCGGAGATGCCTCAGGTCTCTGATGGCGATCAAGTCATTGATGCTATGGGGTGTTTTGTCAGCCCAGGTTTCATTGATATGCATACACATGGCGCAGGTGGAGCAGATTTTATGGATTGTACTGTGGAGGCTTATCTGACAGCAGCAAGAACTCATGCTGTTCATGGAACCACGCTACTTTATCCGACGACTCTCACCAGTACCAATGAATTGTTATTTGCTTCATTTGATACTTATAAAAAGGCAGTAGAGCTGAATGTTGAGGGTGCAAGATTCGGAGGTATGCACCTTGAAGGGCCTTATTTCAATGAGATGTTTGCTGGCGCTCAGGATCCTAGATATCTCCGTAATCCTCGTCCTGAAGAGTATAATGAGATTCTTGACAGATGTCCTGATCTGGTCAGATGGAGCTTTGCTCCTGAACTTGAAGGAGCAAAGGAATTTGCAGCAGAACTTAGAAGGAGAGGCATTGTTGCCTCTATTGGACATACCAATGCAACATTTCAGGAGTGTGATTCTGCATACAAGGCAGGTGCTGACCTCATGACTCATTTCTATTCATGCATGAGTACTGTCAGCAGACGTAAAGCGTATAGATACGCTGGTACTGTAGAGTACGGCTATATTCAGGATGGGATGAATATTGAGATTATTGCCGACGGTATTCATGTGCCAAAGGATCTCCTTCATCTTCTTCTTAAGATCAAGGGTGTGGAAAGGATATCTCTAGTTACGGATTCCATGCGTGCGGCGGGCATGCCTGAAGGACCGAGCATCCTTGGCGGATTGGCTGATGGCCAGGAGGTGATCGTTGAGGATGGTGTTGCTAAACTTATGGATCGGACAGCTTTTGCCGGTAGCGTAGCTACTGCGGACAGGCTTATTCGTACTATGGTAAGCATTGCAGGATGCAGTATGGCTGATGCTGTAAGGATGATGACTGAGAATCCTGCCAGAGTAATGGGAATGTCAGATAGAAAAGGTAGTCTGAAACCAGGATATGATGCTGATGTTGTCATCTTCGACGAAGATGTGAATATCAGGAATACGATAATTGAAGGGAAAATAATTTATTGATATGCTGACTAATGAATTCAAGTCGGATAACCTGCTTGTTAAGGTTTTCGATAACCGTAAAAACATGGGTGCTGCTGCTGCTGCTGACATATCATCATGCATGCGGACATTGCTTGCACAAAAAGAGTATATCTATATGATTTTCGCTGCTGCTCCTTCTCAGAATGAAATGCTTGAGGCATTGATTGCAGAAGATGGTATTGAGTGGGATAGGGTACATGCGCTTCATATGGATGAATATGTCAACCTTCCTTCAGATGCTCCCCAGAGCTTTGGAAATTTTCTTCGTAGGGCAATCTTTGATAAGGTCCCTTTTGCATCAGTCAACCTGATAGGGTCAGATGTCGATGAGGAGTTGGCATGTGCAAGATATGATGCCCTCATGAAGGAGAATGAGATGGACATAGTCTGCATGGGAATCGGTGAAAACGGACATATTGCATTCAATGACCCTCACGTTGCTGATTTTAATGATTCTTTTAGAATAAAGAAGGTGGATCTTGATCAGAAATGCCGTCAACAGCAGGTTAATGATGGCTGCTTTACTACTATCGATCAGGTACCTACCCATGCTCTTACGCTTACAATACCGACATTGTATAATGCAAAGCATCTTTTCTGTGTTGTTCCGGCTGTCAATAAAGCAGAGGCTGTAAAGAATACAGTTACAGGACCAATTTCAGAGATTTGTCCCGCATCTATTCTCAGAAGACACGACAATGCTGTTCTGTATGTGGATTCTGATAGTTCATCGCAACTTTAAACAGTTAGGATTATGAAACAAACTTCATCTATCGCTATCAAGATTATCTGGACACTAATGTCGATATTCTTGTCGTGGAATCTACTGTTTGGCCAGACTGTTCCTGTAAATGGTATAGTCAAGGATTCTGCTGGGGAGCCACTGATTGGAGTGGCTGTAATGTTAAAAGGAACCAATATTGGAACTATCACTGAGTATGATGGAAGATATCATATCAATGTATCCAAAGGTTCTACTCTTGTATTTTCATCAATTGGAATGAAGACAACTGAGGTTGTTGTCAATAGTTCTGTGGTAAATGTAATTATGGAGCAGGATAGTGAGTTGATGGAAGAGGTTGTCATCACAGCTTTCTCAACACAGAAGAAAGTCAATGTGACTGGTGCCATAACATCTGTTTCATCCAAGGATATTTTGGCTGCTCCGGTGGCAAATATCTCCAATGCTCTAATCGGAGTAACTCCAGGACTAAGTTCTGTCCAGGCTGGTGGTGAGCCTGGTAGAAATGAAGCTGATATTACTATCCGAGGCGTTGCTACATATGGAAGTTCTACACCTCTCATTGTGATAGATGGTGTTGAACAACCTGCAGAGCAGGCTTTTGTCGCATTCAATGCACTTGATCCTAATGATATCACCGGTATCAGCGTGCTGAAAGATGCATCATCTACTGCTGTGTACGGAATCAGGGCAGCCAATGGAGTTATTATTGTAAATACGAAAAGAGGAGAAATCGGAAGGCCTAAGATTGGTTTCTCTTCTACATTCGGTCTTACAAAGGCTACATCTTTACAGGAGGGATTGACTTCTGCGCAGTGGGCTGCATTCAGAAATGAATCCATCATGAATGAAATTAATGCATTCGGCAATTCTTCATCATTGGAACAGTTCCTGTATTCGGAGGCAGATCTGTGGAAGTTCCGCAACAATAGGGATTTTACACCTGGTGAGGTTAATGCTATGCCGGGTCTTACTGCCACACAGAAGGAGCAATTGATAAACAGTGACGCATTGTATTATGGTAGTCACGATCTATATAGTGAGCAGTTCGGTGAGTATGGCCCACAATATCAGGCTAATGTCAATATCTCAGGCGGTACTGAAAAAGTAAAGTATTTTGCATCTATAGGTTATTTCAACCAGAGCAGTATCACACAGAGGGTAAACTATTATGGTGCAGATACCGGATCTTCATTCTCGAGATATAACTTTAGAGCAAATGTCGATGTGGATATTACCAGAAATACAACTGTTTCTGTTGATGTGTCCGGTCAGTTCGGCACCACTAAGGGACCAGGCGTAGCTGCATCAAGTCCATATGACTTGGATAGTCGTTATACAATCATCATGCAGTATATCTATGACGGAAATCCGTTCATGACACCCGGAATCCTTGACGGTCATCTCATCAGTGGATTTGACCGCCCGGCTGGTTCTGTGCAGCAGAAACTGTATGAAACGACAGCAAGTACAGTGGGTGCACAGAATGCGGTGTATAATCTCCTCATGTCAGGTACCGGATATACCTATAATACGTTACTTAACAGTACTGTGAAGCTTAAACATGACATGTCATATCTGGCTGATGGATTACGCATTCAGGCTTCCGTCAATTATCAGGATAATTACAACAGATATGTAGCCATATCACCATCGCTTCCATCATATTCTGTCAGGAGAAATCCGGACGATCCGAATGTTTATGAATACTTTGGAGGTGGACTCGGTGGTGATGGATTCGAGTCATATGGATATAGCAACTGGAATAAATTATATCTTGATGCTGGATTATACTACAACAATACCCTGAATGGTCATAATGTAGGAGGATTGCTTCTTGCAAAAGCATCAAGGTACACTATGCCTAGTGATGCCAACAATACCCCATCCGGTATTATGGGACTTGTCGGAAGAATAACATATGACTACATGCAAAGGTATATGGTTGAGTTTAATATGGGATACAATGGGACTGAACAGTTCGCAGAAGGAAAACGTTTCGGATTCTTCCCGGCAGTGTCGGTAGGTTGGATCCCTACAAATGAGAAATTCATACCGGAAAACAACATCCTTACATTCCTCAAGTTCCGTGGATCATATGGTGAGGTGGGAAATGATCAGCTTGGTGGGAGTAGATATCTTTATCTTCCAAATACATATAATCTCGATCGTATGGGATATTATTTGGGTACTTCAGACGGAACTTCTGCCAATGCTTACTATTCCGGAGCAATGGAAGGAATTCTTGGAAATCCTGATGTGACTTGGGAAAAGGCAAAGAAATATGATGTCGGCGCAGAAATCAAGCTCTTTAGGAATCGTCTATATTCTTCATTCGATTATTTCTATGAGAAAAGAAGCAATATCCTTACTCGTCTGGGAATAATTCCAGCTACATATGGCGTATCAAGTGGAAGTGTTCCTCCAGCAAATATCGGAAGAACAGAGAATAAGGGTTATGAGATTGTCTTGGGATGGAAGGATCGCGCAGGAGACTTTGGATATAGTATCGAGGGTAACTATAGCCATGCAAGGAATAGGATCCTCTATAAGGCGGAAGCTCCTAATCCATATCCTTGGATGAATGAGACAGAGCATAGTATAGGCCAGAAATACGGATTAAAGGCTGATGGTTTCTATGATACCCCTGAAGAACTCCATGCCCGCCCGTATAATACGTTTACCAGTAACCAGGAGACACTGGGTGATATCAAGTATCTGGATCTGAATGGTGATGGTTTGATTGATAATAAAGATATTGCTCCGATAGGTTATCCTAACAGACCATTGTCTCAATTTGGTGTTAAATTGGGATTCAGTTACAAGGGTTTTGATCTGAATATGCTGTTTACTGGTACTGCACAGGGATCATATTATATCCGAAGAATATCAATCCCATTCTATAAAAATGCAGGTAATGCATTCAAATGGCAGTATGACGGAAGATGGACACCGGAAAAGGTCGCTTCTGGAGAAGAGATTACATATCCTAGAGGAACCTTTAACTCCACCACTACGAGCCATAACTTCCTTGATAGTGATTTCTGGATGCGTTCAAGTGACCATCTGAAACTTAAGAATGTTGAACTGGGATATATGCTCCCATCCAGAATTCTCCGTAAGGCAGGTCTGTCGTCAGTAAGATTTTACCTTACTGGAAATAATGTGTGGACTATCTTCAGTCATCTTAAGGATATAGGAATAGATCCTGAAACGAAATCAACTGGAAGTAATTCATACGTATATCCGATTACAAGTACTTACATTGTCGGAGTGTCGATTCAATACTGATAAATGCTTGATTATGAAAAATATAGTTAAAATCTTAGTGTCAGTTATAATACTGAATCTATTTTCTTCATGTCAGGATTTCTTTCTCCAGAAACCGGATGTTTCGGGAACAGTCGATCTGGATAAAGTCTTCTCTACGACCAAAAATGCCGAGGCGGCCTTGTTCAGATGTTATCGTGATGTCCTCATTCATGGTTGGGCCGGTGGTATCGGATGGAGTCATGGAACATTGGGTGCCATTTCTGGTGAAGTGAGTAAGGGATGGTCTTGGCATGCTACATGGGAAATCTGTACGTCAGGACTGAAGCCTACTGTTCCTAAGAACGGATCTGCCAATACTGCCGGTGCCGAGAATTACAACAGAAACTGGGAGTGCATTCGAGAATGCTTTATTGTCAGGGAGAATATTCATAAGGTAGCTGATATGAGTGATGAGATGAAGGAGTATATAAAAGGAGAAGCAACAGCACTGATCGCTTATAGATATATGGGCATGTTTTACCGCTACGGTGGAGTTCCGATAGTAAGAAGGTCATTTATGTCTTCCGATCCCGATCTTCAGGTTTCCAGAGCTTCATTGTCAGATACTTATGAATATATCCTGGAGTTACTTGAAGATGCTTATGCTGCAGTTCCTGATTCGTGGGCTGGCATTGGCGGAGAAGGTACATATGTGGGTAGAATGACAAAAGGTGCGGTGTTAGCGATGAAAGCACGTCTGAATATGTATGCAGCGCGTCCGCTTTTCAACAGCTCAGAGCCATACCTCGCATATTCACACCCTGAACTCATATGTTTCGGTAATTATGATGAAGACAGATGGGATGCTGCCATATCAGCTAATCTTCAAGTGCTGGAATGGGCAAAGCAAAATGGTTATGAGCTGATCAATACAGGAGGTAATGGAATAGGTCAACCTAACGAAAATGCTATTCAGGATTATGGAACAGCTACGTCAGTTCCAAATAATAGAGAAGTATTGCTTGCATATAAACTCGATGAGGCTACAACGGGCATGACACTCTATTATAATACCGGAGGATATGCTGCAAGTTATTGGGGTGATCATTCTGACAGCGGAAATTCAGGTATCCTTACAAACCATCTTGAGAAATACTATGATATTAATGGTAATGATCTCGATTGGCCGAAGATTGGTGAGTCGTCCCCACGGCCGGCCAGCAATTTCTTTCTCAATATGGAAAATGCTGAGGCTCGTTTGAGGGTTGATATGTGTACTATTGGTGTCCCTTCTGTGGGAAATCCTGGAAATAATAGCTGGAATGCTACTGGTTGGGGACGACGAACTGTAAATATGGAGATCAGTACGGATTCAGAGTCTGCAAAATTCCCTGGAGCCGCACAGACAGGATATGGTGCAGGTGCTTCAACAAAGTTCTACTATGGTGCAGGATCAAGATTATGGTTTGAACCACCTTTGTTCAGAATGGCTGAGATTTATCTGAATCTTGCTGAAGCCTATAACGAGATAGGCGAGACTTCATTAGCTCTCGAGAATCTAAATATGGTTCATAATAGAGCAGGTCTGCCTTCTATTAATGAAACAGGTCAGCCAGCACTTCGTGAAATCATCAAGAGAGAAAAGGCATTGGAATTTTTCCACGAGAATCATAGATACTATGATGTCAAGCACTGGAAAGATAAGGATATAGCAAATATCTTTGGCGGTCCTAAGAGAGAACTTCAGTTTCATGTTACAGCAAATTCCGGGGTCAAGGATGTTGTAATATCATATTGGGATGCAGTAGCATATGAAACATATTGGAATCCTAAGATGCATCTGGAACCATTCCCTCAGAACGAGATCAACAAGGGTATCATTCATCAGAATCCGGGATACTAAAACGAAGTTACCATGAAAAATATATTAAACAAACTCATTTTTGTCAGCATGCTGTCAGTTGTTTCAGGTATGTCTTTGTCTGCGCAGGACATAACATTTTCGACAGATTCTTTGGCAACTTACACCGGAGCTGTGTCAGTAGTATCAGGCGAATCCCTATACAAGGTACCTGCTGCCAATCTTACAAATACATTGTCTGGAACTATGTCTGGTCTGACTGTCAATCAAGGAAATGGTACACCTGGATATGATGGTGCCGGGTTGCTTATAAGAGGCATAGGCACCTATGGCATGTCAGGAGCATACAATACTGCAAAAATATATGTTGATGGTTTTGAGACGGATATGGATTACATATCAAGACTCTCTCCTTCTGAAATAAAGAGTATATCTATCCTTAAGGATGCAACATCTCTTACACTTTTTGGAATGAATGGTGCTGAAGGTGTATTATGGATAGAGACAAAGAGAGGTGAAAGAGGCAAGCTTCATACAGATTTTCAAGTCAGGAGTGGAGTTCAGTCTGCAATCAATAGACCTGAAGCCTTGAGTTCATACGAATATGCAAGTCTTTATAATCAAGCATACAGTAATGATGCGGGAAAGGCAAAGTGGGATTGGATATGGCAACCTTATTACGACGATGCGGCACTTGAGACTTTTCGTACTGGTGAAGGTCCGGATATAAACTGGTTTGATGAGGTGATGTCTGGAACCGGAATGTATTCTGACGCTGATCTGTCAATACATGGAGGGTCAGATTATGTGAATTACAAGGTCGTACTCGGATATGGTAATCAGCAAGGACTTTTGAATGTATCGAATACAGATGCAACATCGAATGCCGGATATGAGAGATACTCGATCAGAGCCAATCTTGATATCAGATTAAGTAAGTATATCACAGCCAGTGTTGATATGGGCGGACGTATCGAGGACAGGACTCGTCCGAATTATCAGCTGTCTGCCTTGATGGATAATGTTGCAGCTTATCCGTCCTTGATATATCCTGTTTATGACGAATCTGTTGAAGGTGAGTCTGCAAACTACAGTGGTACAACTATCTATCCTGATAATCCTGTTGCTTCAATCAACGGTTTAGGATGGGTCAAGAATCACAATAGAATCATTCAGAGTAATTTCAGATTCAAGGAAGATTTGGATTTCCTGTTAAAAGGACTGTATCTACAGCAGGGTGTCTCTTTTTATGTGAATTCAATGGGGTCCATGAGCAAGACACGTAATTATGCCAGATATTTCAATGGTATAGCTCAGACTGTGGATCAGAATACAACCATGACGGCGAGTTCATTTGGTGCTGATGAAATGGTACAGTGGATTCAAGGATATGTAACAGCTGGATATAAGAACGGTTGGGGAGCACACCGTATTGCGACTGATCATACTCTTCGTCTTTCCGATTATAAAGGTGAAGGACAGTTCCAATATCAGAATCATTATGTGAACCTGAGTGGAAAGTTCAACTGGTCCTATGATGACAGATATGTACTGTCCTTGGGATACTCATATTTTGGCAGTGATGCATTTGCCGGGGATTCAAGATGGCAGTTCTATCCAGCCATATCAGGAGCATGGGTAATATCTAACGAATCTTTTCTGAAGGGTAATAGTGTTGTGGATCTTTTGAAACTTAGAATTTCTGCTGGTCGTTCAGGTTATGCAGAGTCTGCTGTAACTGACGGATTGGGAACATTTTCTTCAAATGGAAGATATTTATATCAGCAGTATTATACTTCCAGTTCTGCAGGTTCATTCTATCAGGGAAATTCGGCACCATTTGGAAGTCAGAGCACTCTTGCTCCATTGTTCATCGCAAATCCGGATGTCGGTCCGGAATCAAGTATGAAATATAATGTCGGACTCGATCTCAGCCTCTCAGGAATAACATTTACCGCAGATGCATTTCTCGACAAGAGGTCAAATATTCTGACCATGGATAACACTGTAATGAATTATTATGGTTATCCTAAACAGTTTGTCAATGTCGGGCTTATGACCAATATGGGTGCAGAGGCTACACTGATGTACAATGGAAGAAATGGTGATTTTGAGTGGTCTGCATTTGGAACTCTAAGCTATGCAAAGAATATTATTGACTATATGGCGGAGACTCCTCAGGCTTTTGACTATAATGCTCAAACCGGTCGCCCATATGGCACAAGAATCGGCCTGGAATGCATAGGTTTTTATGACTTCGATGATTTTGATGCAGATGGAAACCTTAAAGAAGGATTGCCTGTGCCAATGTTCGGAAGTGTTCAACCTGGCGATCTGAAGTATAGAGATCTTGATGGCGATACTTTCATCGATCAGACTGATGTAACAGAGATAGGTGCCCCTTGGTATCCGAATATGAATTTCAGTTTGGGTGGAACAATCAGGTATAAGGGTCTTGATGTTACTGTATTATTCAGTGGCGCATGTGGCGGAACAATTAATCTTCTGGATTATCCGATCTACACACGTGCTTTTGTAAATAACGGCAATGCATATCCTATAGCACAGAACGCATGGGCATATTATCCTGAGATAGCTCTTGATACTAGAGAATCTGCAGATTATCCGCGATTGACTACTAAAGACAATGCAAATAATTATCGTACAAGTTCTTTCTGGATCAGATCCAACAGTTTTCTCCGTCTCAAGACAGCAGAGATAGGCTATGATTTCAAGGAACTTCTTCCATCGTCTTCTGTATTTTCACGCATGAGGATATATCTTAATGCTATGAATCCGTTTACTTTAAGTTCTGTCTTGACGGAATATGAAATGGATCCGGAAAGTCGCTATGGCTATCCCGCACTTAAGTCTTATAATTTTGGAGTACAACTTAGCTTCTAAGACCTGTTATGAAAACTATTAAAAGTATAATACAGATAGCACTTTTATGTGCATTGACATCGTGTGAGGGCTTTCTTGATACGAGAATAGATACCTATACGACAGCGGATAGGGTGCAGACCAGGTATAATACATTATGGTCTTTTGCCAATGCATTTTATGCTCCTCTGCAGTCTGGCTACACAGTTTTGGATAATAACCTTTTTGCTGCTGCATCGGATGAGGCAGTTCAGACTTCTTTGGAAAGTGATGTTCAGTATTTCAATAACGGTTCGATCAATTCGAGTGTGAATCCGCTCTCCTATCTTTATGATAAATATTACGAAGGTATCAGAGCTGCTTTGTTCTTCCTTGATTATGCCGAAGATGGTGAAATGCTTTTGGCACAAAACCGTGATACGTCCGGTGTAACAAATATGGATAATAGAATATCATATCAGAAGGATGTGAGGTCTTTGAAATGGTATAGAGCTGAAGCTCATGTAGCATTGGCATACTATTATTCGGAACTTATCAAGATGTATGGTGGCGTACCAATCATTACCAATACATTGGATAAGGAGATTGCCCCAGGTCATATAGAAAGGTCTTCATATGATCAGGTCGTTGAA
>JAEIGA010003237.1_pt1 | contig 25574 bp, 24 predicted proteins | sample 9270691 | NCBI WGS metagenome assembly JAEIGA01 (sample SAMN17057246, study PRJNA624740) | gut metagenome | biome: biome; isolation source: fecal sample | host: Bos grunniens | place: China: Xizang | collected 2019
AAGAAACAGGCAGAAGGTAAGAAGCGCATGAAGGAATTTGGCTCAGTGAATGTGCCCCAGAGTGCGTTTATTGCTGTGCTGCGAGGAACTTCGGAGGAAAAATGAGCGATCCAGTAGTCGTGACGGAAGCAGTGGATGCTTTGCATTGGGGCTTTTGGCAGTATTTCATGAATCCCTACTTTTGGAGTGGTTTCATGGGGTGGTGCGTTGCGCAGACCATTAAGATGACGCGTGGCGCCATTCGCACAAAGAGCTTGGACTTCACCTATTTGATGAGTACTGGCGGCATGCCGAGCGCACATTCCTCTCTAGTCGTGGGGGTCTTTGTGAGCCTCGGCTTGGGTCTGGGGTGGCAACACCCAATAACGATTGTGGCGAGCGTCGTAGCAACGATTACGATGTTTGATGCGGCCACCGTGCGTCGTGCGGCGGGTTTGCAGGCGCGACTGCTCAACAAGATGACACGCCAGGTCTTCAAAGAACACCGTTTTTCTGCGAAGCCGCTGAAGGAAATGCTGGGCCACACGCGCACTGAAGTGCTCGGTGGGATGATTACTGGCACCTGCGTGGCCATCTTGGTGATGCTCTTTTGGCAGAAGATGGCTTGGCCAGGCGTCTAAGCGTGCCCTTTTATCTATAAGGTAGTGTCTTTTACCTTTAAATCAACTCCACGGTGCGCCGTGGAGTTTTTTAATATTTTTAATAGGAAAGAATCGGGGAGGGGAGGCGCATTTGACAGACTTGATTGAGTGTGGTATCGTTCAAGTGGTGCTTTGGTCGAGGCAGGGTTTTGACCCAAATTTGTTACAAAAGCCTCGGCCAAGGTGCATACTCGTGGTGTAGCCTTACATGATTAGCAGGGGTGTAGGAGAGCGGCTGTGCGCGAGGAGGCGGTTTTACACTGTGTGATGTACAAAAATCTCGTAACGGATGCCTCTACATGGGTTGACTCAGATGAGAAAATAAAGAAAAATGAAGAAAAACAAAAATAAGGCTTGCAGAGAAGAAAAGATTTTGCTATTATTATCGGCGTTTTAGGGCGTGATAGCCAAGCGGTTAGGCAGAGGACTGCAAATCCTTTTAGATCGGTTCGACTCCGATTCGCGCCTCCATTTTTGAAGACGATTGATTTTCGAATCAGTCGTCTTTTTTTTGTTGTTAAGCAAGAATGATGTGGGGTGGAGCGAGCTGGTTTGCGAAAGGATGAGGGTGGCTTGGGGGAAATGTGTAGCGAAGCGGGGGCGGGGGAACGAATGGGCGTGGGGGCGTCTGTGGTAGGGTGCATCTTCGTGTGAGAAATAATTGTTTTTCCGCGATTGTCTTTAATTTAATGTTGAGACGGGCGCGGTGGTTGTGGTATTATTAAGGAGTTGAGCAACGGTTTGCTCGAGATTAAATTTGTTGGAGTTTTTTACATGAAGAAACAAGCACTTTTTGCTGTTTGTCTGACCGCTGCAACTGCGGCAGTGTTCACTGGTTGTGCCACGAAGCAGGAGGCTGCAGCTCGTCAGTCTCAGATGGAAGCAACGGAAGTCACCGCGGCTGAAACCCAGGAAATGGAAGCTGAAGTTTGCGAAGAAACCGTCCCTGAAGTCACCCCCGCAGAAGTGACGCCTGCAGAAACTGCAGCGCCCGAAGTTACCGCTACGCCCGCAGAAGCTGCTCCCGAAGTAGCCCCTGAACAGAAGGCTGAAATCGTGAAGACGGTGCACCCCCAGCCGGTGGCATACACCGTGACCGCAGGTGACTCGGTGAGCGCATTGGCCGTTCGTTTTGGTGTGCGTCGCCCCGACATCTTGGCATTGAACCCCAATCTTCGTAAGAACCCGAACGATTTGCGCATCGGCCAGAAGGTGCTCTTGCCTGCAGGTACGGATGTGACGAAGAAGGCTCAGCGTCGTGCTTCTTCTGCTCAGCCTGCCAATGCAAAGCGTCCGGAAGGTTCGGTCGTTTATGTGGTTAAGCCTGGCGATGTGCTCGGTGGCATTGCAATCAAGCATGGCGTTCCCGTGGCTACGATTAAGAGCGCAAACAACCTGAAGAAGGACATGATTTGGGTCGGTCAGAAGTTGACGATCCCTGGCGCTACGAAGAAGCCCGTTGAAAAGAAGGTCACGAAGCCCGCAGAAAAGAAGCAGCCCGCTCTTGGTCCGGTCGTGACGCCGAAGGATGCTCCTGTCCAGCAGCCTGTTGAAGTGCCCGCACCTGTGGTGGAAGAATTGCCTCCTGCTCCGGCTCCTGATCCTGCACCTGTGGTGGAAGAATCTCTCCCTGAACAGGCTGGCGAAGATGCACTCTTGCCGCCCGAACCGATTCCTGCTGCACCTGAAGCTGCTCCTGCTATCGAGCAGAGCGAACGCGTGTACGTGGTTCAGGAAGGCGAAGATTTGGTGGGTATTGCAATGAAGTGGGGCGTTTCTCCCGCAGAATTGCGCGCACTGAATGGTTTTGACGATGCGACCGCTCCGGAATTGGTTCCTGGCACCACGCTTCGTTTGCCGATGCCTGCCACGGTGAAGTAATCCATGGCTTTATGCGGATTGAAAAAAGCGCGGTGTGCCCGCGCTTTTTTTTCCGCAAAAGGTCTTCAGGGGCTTGTTGAGGTGGCGTGGTAAAACCGTTTGATGTGGTTTGGACTCCTTACGGGTGAAGATGGATTGGCGTGTTTGTTGTTGAGTAATCAAAGAGGTTAAAGATGTTGAAGTTTTGGACGTATACGATGATTGTGCTGACGATTTTGTTGGCCTTGTTTGGGGTGTTGGTGATTGCACATGCAGGAAAGACGCAGTCTGATGCCGTGATGCACCACTTTTTTATGCAGTTGATTTACTTTGGGGTGGCGCTTGTGGGGGCGGCGGTGCTCTATTGGACCGACTATCGTTTTTACAAGCGACCAATGATTTTGTGGATGATTGCGGGGGCGATGATTTTCTCCTTGCTCTTAGTGCAAGTGCCGGGTGTCGGAAAGGCGGTTAAGGGGTCGTTGCGTTGGATTCGCTTGGGGCCCTTAAGTGTGCAACCGGTTGAATTTGTGAAGTTGATGATGGTGATGTTCCTCGCGGCTTACTATGAGACGATTGGGGGGCGCATCGCAAAGTGGAAGCAGGGCGTCTTGGCGCCAGGCGGCATCCTTGCGGCGGTGGCACTATTACTTTTGGTGCAACCCGACTTTGGCGGTACGATGATTGTTTGCTTCTTGGCGGGAGTCACGATGTTGCTCGCGGGTGTGGGCTGGAAGCGTTGTTTGCTTTTGGGCGGGTGTGGGTTGCTCGTCATTGGTGCTTTGCTGTTGACCAACCAGAACCGCGTGCGCCGTCTGATGAATGAACAGAATGACGAAAACTATCAGGCGAAGCAGTCCAAGATTGCCTTTCAAAATGGCGGCGTTACAGGCGTGGGGTTGGGGCGCGGAATGCAGAAGGAGAACTATCTGCCAGAATGTCACACCGACTTTATCTTTGCAGTGATTGGAGAAGATTTTGGCTTTGTGGCCACGGCAACCATTTGGGGCGTCTTCCTCTTAATGTTGTGTGGCGGTTCGGTAATCGCCTTTCGTGCGAAAGATAAGCAGGGCATCTTATTGGCCTTTGGCTCAACGATGTTGATTTGTGTCCAGGGCGTTTCCAACATGGCCGTGGCGACCAATGTCTTCCCAACGAAGGGGTTGGCCTTACCCTTCTTGTCTTATGGTGGCTCCTGTTTGCTCTCCTCCATCTTGGCGACGGGGGTGATTGTGAGCGTTGGCCGAAAGACAATTGAGCTTGAGGGTGATGATAGTGAACCCAAGACACGAAAAGTCGTTTCGTTTGATTAAAGGCTATGCGCGAGTTAACCGTTGTTTGGGATTTTAATGGCACCCTCCTGGATGATCTTCAGGCGTGTTTGGATGCATTAAATGTGTTATTGCGTGCGCGCCAACTTGCCCCAGTGGATCGCGACTACTATCGAAATCACTTTGGCTTTCCAGTGATTCATTTTTATGAACGCTTAGGCTTGATTCCGGTGGATGCGGAAGATTGGGAGAATATTGGAGAGAGTTTTCATATGCGCTATCTCTTCTCCAAGCATCTGAAGTTGCAACCCCATGCCGCAGAGACGGTAACGGCCTTACACGCTGCGGGCGTTCGCCAGGGGGTGCTTTCGGCATTGGAGCAGGGGCTATTGGAACTGCAGTTAGAGCAATTTGGCCTTGCGCATCGGATGGATTTCATCAGTGGGAGTCGCTCCTATGATGGCGCCTCAAAGGCAGATGCGGCGGCGGCATTGAAATTAAAGGCGCCGATTGTCTTGGTGGGGGATACAGAACATGACGCGGAAGTGGCGCGTGCACAGGGGTGGAACTGTGTCTTATGTTCTGCAGGGCATCAAACAGAGGAACGATTGCGCAAGTGGGGCTTTCCCGTAATTCCTTCTTTGCAAGAATTGGTGCCATTTTTAAAAGCGACCTTTGCGATTTGAGTCATTTTTATGCATTGAACTCGTGGAGAGCGTATGAATAAAAAGTGGCTAGTCCGATTTTCCATCCTCTTCGTGCTATTAATCGCCGCTTTTTTCGTGTATAACGGTTATAAGCGCCGTGTGCAACGGGAGAGATTTGAAGCGGTTATCAACCTCTCAAATGCACTCACATTTGTTCAACAATGCAATTGTGAAATGCGTTTTCAAGAGATCTTGGGACGCGTCGGCATCCCCAATCGGATGCTTTACTTTTACCTCAAGGACGAGGTGCCTGAAGAAGCACTTGATGCGACCGTTTCTAAAAGGATTTTGACGGGACAGTATCACAATATTGAAATACATTCACTTGAGCAAATGGTAGAAGTGCTTTCTAATAACACAGGACGGTGTTACAGTCTTTGGAATTATACCTTTGAGGCGGTCGGAGGGTATGAAGGGCGCTTGGTGTGCGTATTTATTGGCGAAAAATTGAACAAGCTTGATGTGCAGTTTGAACGGCATGACGCACTGTCGTGGTCTGAATTTGAACACGTGACGCAACTCCCAATAGAGACCCGCTCATGGAATGAACTCTTTATAGACTGTCCGCCAAGAACGATAACTGTGTCGTATTCACAGAAAGAGGGGGGGGCGGTCGCGTTCTCATATCACCACAAGAAGCGGCATTGGACCATTCATGGAGATTTTGAACGGCCAAAATCAGCCTTCTCGTATTTTGAGGCGCCACTTTAATGTTGCTAACGGTGCCACCTGCGATTTTGTTTAAGAGAACCCAGTGTGAGGAGGTAGGAATGCTCAAAAAGATGTTGCAATTTGATCGTCTCTATTCTGATTTTAGACGAAACGCGTGCTTATTCATTTCCTTCCTTGTTTTATTCGTAGGTTGTTCAGTTACGGTGGATCGTGCGACGCTCATGTCATTTTTATTTACGTCAGAGCATGAAGAAGTGGCATTTGATGAAACGCGATCAATCGGTTTTTCTGCTACAAATGGCTATTGGAAATTAGCGTTAAAACGTTTAGTGGGTGATGATTCAATCTATCAGGTGCGTTTAGTTGATAGTTACTCGCAACCCTTTGAATTTACGCTGCACGACCTCGCTATGTGTATGCAAGAATCGTGCTATCCAGGGTGCATACGAAAAGGACTCTTTAAGGGTGTGCAGATGCGAGCAGCAGATGAAGTCCTCAAGAAGCGAGTTAACTTTTCCTGTGAGTGCTTGGTCTTTGACTCGGAGGGCGCATTGGTAAATTTTTTGAGTGCTCCCTGGCATAATACCCGTTCGCGGAAATTGCTTTCTCCAGAAGGGCTTCTCATTTGCGTAGATTCCTCGCGAAGAGATACAACACATGAGGTCACCGTAGAGGTGATGCAACTGCTAGTAGGGGAGAAATCACCCTCGCTTGAACTCCTAAAACCCTACCTGTGTGGAATGTTTCGGTGGCAGAACCCTGAAAGTAATCTGCATCACTTTTTCATGAACATCCACGCACTTGAATATTGAAAGTGATGTTTGAAAGGTTTTTTGGGAGAATTTTGGGGGTAAAACCTTAAAAAATCGGGATAAGGGTACATTTAGGGTGTTGAAGAAGGGTGAAAATTTTGCTAAAGTAAATACGTTGCGACGGAGTAAGTGCTACGTCATTGATGCGTATAAACAATTGAACATGAGAGTTTACTATGGCAACGAAAAAAGCAGCAACTGTAAAAACGTCATCCAAAAAGGCTGTTAAACCCGCCGTGAAGTCTGCTCCTGCCAAGAAGACTCCCGCCAAGGCACCTGCGAAGAAGCCGGCCGCTAAGCCTGCCGCAAAACCCGCGGCAAAGCCTGCACCTGCAAAGAAAGTACCTGCTAAGCCTGCGGCAAAGCCTACTCCTGCAAAGAAGACTCCTGTTAAGGCGCCAGCCAAGAAGCCCGAAGCGAAGCCCGCACCTGCGAAGAAGGCTCCCGCTAAGCCCGCTCCTGCGAAGAAGCCCACGGCCAAGCCTACCGCTAAGCCCACGGCCAAGCCCGCTCCGACGAAGAAGCCTACGGCCAAGCCTGCTCCTACGAAGAAGCCCACGGAAAAGCCTACTGCTAAGCCAACGGCTAAGCCCGCTCCTGCGGAAAAGCCAACTGCTAAACCTGCTCCGACGAAGAAGCCTACGGAAAAGCCAACTGCTAAGCCCACAACCAAGCCCAAGGAACCGAAGAAGCCGGCCACTCCTCCCAAGACGCCCGTAAACCCTGAGCCGTCGACGGGGATGCGTACACCGACCACGGAACCGACCTCAATTAAGGTGTCCTCTCCATTGACGCCACGCTATGGTTTGTTGCGTCCGAAGAACAATGGGAAGAAGGGTGGCTCGGTGCGTCAGGTGATGCGTTCTCCCTTCAAGGATTCTGATCTCGAAGAATTCAAGCGTCGTTTGCTTGAAGAGCGCGAAAAGAAGGTGAAGTTGCAGAATGCGATGTCGAATGATGCGCTGAGCCGTCCGGACGAAGAGAACGTTGAAGAAGACGGTTCCAATTCGGCTAATCGCGCAGAGATGTTGAGTCGTGCTGAAGATACGCGTAAGAGCCTCTTGGCGATTGACGATGCACTGCGTGCGATTGAAAACAAGACCTACGGTATTTGCTCGATGTGCAAGTGTGCCATTTCGCGTGAACGTCTGCGTGCTGCACCCTTCGCGATTCGTTGCGTCAAGTGCAAGGAAGAGTATGAACGTCAGGTGAAGGCCTCAAAGCGTTCGCTCAATCTCTAATCATTGGGTCACTATGAATAAAAAACGTCTCCGAATTCGGAGACGTTTTTTTGTTTATGGTGTTTGCGCATGGAATGCTTATGCGAGCAACTTTTTCTTTTCTGCTTCGGTCAGTAAGCAATCCACATTGCCAACACCGAGACGTTCGCAGCCCATTTTGAGGTATGCCTCTGCATCTGCACGGGTGCGGATGCCACCAGAGGCTTTGACCTTAATTTTGCCCTTGGCGGCGGTAATCATGGTTTGGACAGCTTCAGGAGTGGCGCCATGTGCCGCAAATCCCGTGGAGGTCTTAACAAAGGCGGCGCCCGCTTTAATTGCACAAGCGACCCCCTTGCGAATCTCTGCAGGAGTCAAGAGGGCGGTTTCAAGGATAACTTTGACCGGATGCGGCCAAACAGCGGTGACCACAACGCGGATTTCGTCGGTAACCCCCTCGGTATCGCCATCCTTTAAGGCGGAGATATTGATCACCATATCAATCTCCTTCGCACCGTGCGCCACCGCCATTTGGGCCTCAATTGCCTTCAGTGCGGGGAGCGTATTGCCGTGTGGGAAGCCGACCACTGCCGCAACGATGGTTTCGCTATCGGCGAGGCACTCTGCCGTAAACTTAACATCGCAACTCTTTACGCAGAGGCATCCAACGCCGAGATCCTTGCAGTATTCGGCAGCATGATGGAGGTCCAACATCGAAGCTTCGGGCTTCAGGATGGCGTAGTCCAACGTTTTGAGGAGAGCTTTCGCGGTCATCTGAGGAATCCTTTCGGCTGATTAGGCATTCTTTTCTTTAGGAGTGGTGGGCTGAATGCGCATGGTTAAGACGTGCGCAGAGCCAGGGGCGAGGGTAATTTCGCCGCCCGTGTGGTGAGGGTTGGCGGGTTCAACGCAGAGGAAGTGGCGCGGTCCGCCCAAAGAGACATCCGAAAGGCCGCACTCTAATGCGGGATGCCAGACCACAACGGCGCTGGAATCATCTGCGGTCAAGGCCAAGATGCGCTCCATGTCGGGGTCGCTAATCAAGGCAACAAGATCGGTCTTTGGATAAACGACATCGTGGGTGTCGGTATCGTTGAAGGATAAAGCCTCTTCGGTAATGCCGAGCAGACGGATGTTGCGGGCATCGCCGACACGCAGATAGGTGTGTAATGCCTCGCCATAGGTGAAGGGTTCGTTGGAGAGATTGCGCGTTTGCAATTCCAAGGTCAGGCAGTCCCCTAAAGTAATCGTCAGGGTGAGTTGATAGGCATAAGGCCAAGCGGGGTCGGTCGCATCGTCATCGGTTAATTCAAGTTTGAGCACCGTTTCACGAGCGGCATATTCTGAGTGGACCACGCGCCAGAGCGAACGCCGTGCAAAGCCATGGGAGGGCGTTCCCTCCGGCATGCCCGCGGGCGCTTTACCAAACCATGGCCAACAGACTGGAATGCCCCCTCGAATTGCCTTTCCATCGGCGAATTCCGCCAGCGGGCTCAACCAAAGGGCGTCTTGGAAGCCAAGCGTACGATAGGTCAAGACTTGGCCACCGTAGAGCGAAACCTCGCAAACACCTTGCGGTGCGACGAGGGCGACAATGGGGTGTCCGCCGGGGCCTTCACGAAAGGCAATGCGTCCAGCGGCGCCAAAGTGGGAATTGAGTTGGTCAATGGTCATGGTGATAAACTCCTTAGTAAAGTTTTTCAAAGGCGCCTTTGTCCACGCGCTTCAGTTTATGGAAGCCGGCGGCTTTCGCACGATCGTCTAGTTTGGACTTACTTCTGCCAAGGGCGGGCGCGGAGATGAGTTTGATGACAGGTGCACCACACTCGGGGCAAACTTCCAAAGGGGGCGCACTGAGAAGGCGCATCATCTCAAAGCCATCCTTGCAATAATCACAAGCATGGGCACTGTCTTTCGCACGATAATCATAAACGGGCATTGTTTTCTCCAAAAAAGGGTGGGGGCTTAACGGACTTCGCCGTAGCCCGCTTCCATATCATCGCCGAGCATGCACTCTGCAGTTTCGTCTTCGCACGGCTGAATCCAGCCGGTCTCAAAATCTAAATCTGCCACCAAATCAGCGATGGGTTCAAATTCTTCTGGGGTAATACGACGATTCCATCCAGGCGTTACGGCGGCTAAGCCCACGGGATTGTATTGCGCCATGACGCTGACCGCGACCTTTTTCCCGAGGGTATTGCGCAACCAAATCAGATTTTCTGCCACCTCATTGGTGCGTCCCGGCAATGCTAAGAGGCGAACAATGAGGCCACGTTTGGCGATGCCCTCATCGTCACATTCAAGAGGGCCGAGGTGATTCCACATCCATTGGAGGGAGGCACGAGCCGCTTCAACATAGTCGCGCGCTTGAGAGCCTTCATAGGCACTCGCCGCAGAGGCATAACGCAGGTCGGCCAACCCGATATCAATGAGGTGTGCGTACTGGGATAAGGTCTCGGGACGTTCATACCCAGAGGTATTGTAAACAAAGGGAAGACGGATGCCAGAATCTAAGAGCGGACGCACCGCCGCGTCAATTTGTGGCAACCATGGGGTGGGGGAGACCAAATTCCAATTGTGGCATCCCTTTTCAACGAGTGTAGTAAAGCGCTCGCGGAGTTGCTCAATGGTGAGGTCTTCCCCGCGACCGCCGTTGCTCCACTTGGCATTTTGGCAGTAGATGCACTTGAGGGTGCAATGGGAGAAGAAGAGGGTGCCACTGCCCTTGGTGCCCGCGAGGGGTGGTTCCTCGCCGAAGTGTGGCCCCCAACGGAACATTCGCGTATCGAGGGCGCTACCGCAGTAGCCACGTTGGCCTTCCAAGCGGTTGACGTGACATTGACGAGGGCAAAGCGTACAAGCTGTAAGCGCATTCATAGGGATTAACCGACCGTAATAATTTCTTCAGGGTAACGAATCCGATGGGTTATTTCACGACGTGCCATCATAAAGGCGATTGAAATCGGTCCAATACGTCCTAAGAACATCGCTAATGCAATCATCAGTTTCCCGACGGGCGAGAGCAATGGTGTGGCATTGAGCGAGGTGCCAACGGTACCAAATGCGGACGAGACTTCGTAGAAGAGCACGAAGTCGCCACGTTGGGTGATAAGATTGCGTTCGGTCAAGAGAAGCAGGAAGTAGAAGGTGAAGACCATCGAGAGGTAGTAGAAGATAATCACCATCGCCTCACGGCAGATTGTGTCGGAAATTGTACGCTTGTGCAGTTGGACCACAGGCGAACCTTTGAGGTAGGCGCGGATGGTGAGAATCAAGACAATCAAGGTGGTGGTCTTAATGCCGCCTGCCATGGAACCAGGCGAACCGCCCACCAACATCAAAAAGACCGAGAGCAGGTTCGAAGGCGGTGTGATAGCATCCATCTCAACAAAGTTGAAGCCGGCGGTGCGGAACATTGAGGCCTGCGAGATGCCCGCGCAGATGCGCTGGGTCATCAACTTCAATGAGGTGAAGCAGGAGGCCCAATTGCCGTCAGTCAATGCCTGCCAGAAGTCGGGGATCTCGTGGATGTCCAATGAGTTGGACCACTCCAATGCCGTGAAGAGGAGACCACCCCCGACGCACATGTAAAACGTGGCCCACAAGACAATGCGCGAGTGCAATGAAATTTTGCCGCGGCTGCGGAGGTCCAGATTCCATGGGCGATAGTGGAAGACATTGGCAATGACTAAGAAGCCAATGCCACCCAAAATAACCAAAAGTGTAATGACGGAGAGATAGATTAAGTCACCGCGCACGTCAATCAAGTTGTTGTCATACAACGACACACCGGCATTGCAGAAGGCGCTGACGGCATGGAAGCAGGCGTACCAAACACTCTTGCCCAAAGGGTAGCCATGGGTCCAGAAGTGGCGAATGAAGAGCAGTGCGGCACCAAGGATTTCGAATGAGAAGGCGTAACAAATCGTTTGGCTTAAGAGACTATTTGCGCGTGAGACAGATCCTGCACCATAGCTCATCATGACCTGGTCTTCCCCACCCGCAGGAACGCGTCCTAAGAGAATGGTCACAATCAACGTACCTAAGGTCAACAAGCTAATACCGCCCAATTGGATACAACAGAGCAGGACGGCGTGGCCGAAGGTGGAGTAGTAGGTGGAGACCTGGACAACGGTTAATCCTGTGACGCAGGAGGAAGAGGTCGCCATGAAGAGGTTGTCCAACAAGGCATGGAAGAAGGTCGACCACGAGAAGACCGAGGTCTCTCGGTACCACGCCCATGTTCCAGTAGATTGTGCCCAAGGGGTGGAGAGCAAGATGGTGCCAAGTGCGATGAGAAGGATGAAGGTGAAGGCCATCATCCGACGCGGGTCAAACCGTTTTGTGCGCTTGCGATGCGCACTCAGCGACGCGTGAACGTCCTCAAGCGTGTCTTGAAGGCGCTCGCGTTCGTTCTTTAATGCGTTGGGGTCAACCGTATTCATAACTTCAACTCTTCTGGAGAGGGCGGCGTAAGGTCGGCGCCACGATAGGGAATGTTCAACGCTTCATACTTGTGAAGGCCGAGCTCATGGTAGGGTAAGCGGTCGATCCGTTGGACATTGAGGCCTTCAATCATGCGGCGCGTGGCTTCTTTTTCCGCCTCGGTATCATTGAGACCATGGGCAACCACTTGGCGAATCCAAATGGGCTTTTGGGTGGCTTTGAGGTGATTAAAGATGTTTAACGTGGAGGAAATCTCCAACCCCGTGACCTCCTTAAAGCGTTCAGGGAGCGGATTTTTCACGTCCAACAGAATTAGGTCTGCTTCATCTAATACGGCACGTGCAGCGGGGGTGTCCACGGCACCAGAGGTGTCAATCGCCACATGGAAGCCCGCTTCACGAAGTGCTTTCACGGCAGGCAGAAGTGCAGCTGCCTGCATGAGGGGTTCGCCGCCAGAGAAGGTTACACCGCCACCGTCTTTGCCAAAGTAGGGCTTCATGCGTGTGGCACGTTGAACGAGTTCAGCGGCCGTGACCTCTCTGCCGCCATCGGTCGCCCAAGTGTCCGGATTGTGGCAGAAGAGGCAACGTAAGGGGCACCCTTGCAAGAAGACTACTAAGCGGATGCCAGGTCCATCAACTGCACCAAAGCTTTCGTAGGAATGGAGGCGAAGAGGGGGCGTGTCAGACATGGAAAACTTCTTTCTTTAATTGACTAAGCGTCGTGGGCGAATCAAAGGTGGTGTCTCCTGCGCGTGTTTCAAGCACGCAATGGGCTTTGAAGCCACCCCAAAGCCACCACTTGCCTGGCGTAACATTGCGATAAATGCGCACTAACTCGCCAGATTTGCTGAAAAAGCGAAGGTCAATCGCGAACTTCATAAAGTGTGTATGCACCGCATTGCAGGGGGTAATGAGAAGCCCATGGCCGTCTTCCAAGGAGGAGCGTCCAAGGAGACCTTTCATCCGTTTGAGGGGGGTATTCGCGACTTCAATGAACATCGTGAGGGATTTTTATTGGGCCGTTGCGGTGAAAAGGGTGGGATAAAAGCGGAGCATAAATGCGCGAAGGGCGGCTTCGCCTTCGGGCGTTTGGAAATCGTAATGGGGAGAACGAACTGTAATCATCGCCCAACGTTGGATGCGATTGTGCACTGAACGTTGCCAACTGTCCCCCAAGACGCGGTGCAGGTTGGAGGTGGTTGCAAGGCGGGAGTTCAAGAAGACGTACCCAAATCCACTCGTATGGGTGTGGCCTTCGCGACGTAATGAGAAGGTGGCCATCGGTAAGGCATCCGAGAGTTGGACGATTTTGCGTTCGCTAAGGACGTAACCTTGAGATGGAAGGCAGAGCTCAGGGCGGTGGATGGACATACGATTCTTGCCCGCAATGACGAGCGAGACGGTGAAGATATCGCCATTGGTGAAGGTGTAGGTGACCTTTCGGCTCTGCGTATCAGCGGGCAGAATATCCTGTTCGGCACGGGAGACCTTGCCAACTTCGCCACCGCATTGGGGGCAACGTTCCGGGAAGGGGTCGCCAAGGGTGAGGTTTTGGGAGGCGAGGCAGGTGCGATCTTGGCAGAACCAAGGGAAGGCCATTGTCGCATTTGGCAGTTCGACGAAGTTTGAGCAGAGGAAGTCGTCGGATTCAAAGACTAAGGGCGGCATTTTGTTGGCATAGCCACGGAAGGCAATGAGGAAGAGCGCGATGAGGCCAAGCGCGCCCCACCTGAGGTGCGTGAACGCACGGGACGCAGTGTTTTCGGTGGGGACTTCGGGTGCGGGCGCAACGGCTTGTTTCTTCTTGAGGAAGTCTGTGAATTGGAAGACGATAAAGGCATAGAAGGGTGCCACGATGAAAAGCGCATGGTCGTGGAGGGTCATCCCCGCTTGTTGGTTAATGAAGTGGCAGGTGAATGCGGTCAAGAGGAGGCGAAGGATGTTGCCCAAAAAGGCAATCGGCACGCTGGAGAGAAAGAGCACCCAACGCCGTTTGACGCTCGTGAGCATAAAGGCGCCGTAGGCAGCCGTGCCAACAAAGAGTGCCACAAGGGAGCGAATGCCGCTGCAGGGGTCTGCCACGTCCAATTGGAAGGGGGGCGTTCCGGTGGAGATGATGGCGGTGCCGAGTTGGCGCACGTTGATGCCGAGTCCGTTGAGGATGAAGGCGGTTACGGAGACCGAGGCGCGACGTAAGGGCACGGTAAAGTTGTCTAAGAAGCCAACGGGCATCACAAAGGCTAAGAGCAGAATCGGAAACCACACCACGCGGAAGAGGCGCTTACCATAAGTTGCGAGCGGTAGGGCTAAGAGGAGAAGCACTGCCGCGGTCTGCAGAAAGCGATCTTGGCCGCCACGGAGACCGAAGAAGAGGAAGAAGCCGGAGGCTAAAACGAGCGGTAAGGCTAAGAAAGGGGCCGGCTTCGGGGCACAAATTGCGTCAAGAATCTGCTTTCTACGTTGCCAAAGCAGGAGCGCACTCAAGCACGGGATCAACCAAATGTACTCCATGTGCTGCGATGCGTCGGTCATCGTGCTATGCATACTCGTCACGGCGGGCGTTAGCCACGGCACCGCAAGGAGTGCGAGAAGCAGAAAGGGAAGATGGCGGAAATATTTGGTCATAACGTTTTAGGCGGTGTGGGAGCGGGTGTCGTGACGGGGTGCGTGGTGTAAAGGGAAAGGGTTTCTATCCGAGTGACGGGGCGGGAGAAGAGGAGTTCGGCGCGTGCGTCTTGCGGGAGGGGTTGGTCGGTGAGCAGACGATCAACGCGTGAAAGGGTGACGTGAGGAGCCGCTTCGCCAGAGACTAACCGCGTATGGCGGATGGGCCAAACTGAGAAGGCGCACCACTCGGGATCGTTGAAGCGGATGGCCGTGGTGATGGGGGAGCCTTTTTGCGCTTGGGTGTGATGGATTAAGGTGCGCGCAAAGTGCCGTTGGGCCTCGCGTGTGAGGGGATGGTGGTTGAGCTCTGGAACGTAGAGTGCCAAAACCAAAAGGGTGATGCCGCCCATGATGATGCGGATGCGTAGATTGGGAATCGCAGAGAGCGCCATCGCCAAGAGAATCGGGGAGATGCAAACCAAGGGTACCGCAAACCCACCGCCACGAGCAAATCCAAAGGAGGAGATGAAAAGTAAAGGAAAAATGAGGGTGAAGAGTTTCGCCCAACGTTTATCTGGATGGTAGGCGCACCAAAAGATCATGCTAACCCAAGCAATCAAGGAAAAGCCACCTAAGGCAAACCAATAGGCATGCAGTGTGACGCAACCTGCAGGAAAGGTGAAATCAGGCAACGTAGGAGTTTGAATGAGGTCAAAGTAGATGCCGCTCCCAAGGCTTGCGGCCAAGACGCCGCAGAAGGTGAGGAAGTGGCCCGTGTGCCAATAGAGGCAAATGCGTCTCCATCCCACGCTGATTGCAATCGCTGGCACGAAGAGGGGGGAGACCCATGCCATGTCAGCATTGATGCTAATGCCGAGGGAGATGCAGAGGGCAATGACAATCGCCGAGAGATAGCCAGGCCATTGCACATACGCTCGGAAGGAGATAAGGAGCCCTAAAAAGAGGAGCGCTTGGAAGGAGAGGGGAAGAAAAAGCGAACCATAGCTTGAAAAGGCAGGCGAGAAGATGACGAATAAGGCCGTCCAAAAAAGCGCATCATCCGTCTCAAAACAGCCCCCGCGACGTTTCATCCCCAATGCCGGCAAGGCGAGTAGAAAGAAAATCGAGAGGAGCATCGGAAATAGACGGTAGGTGCGTGTGCGGTAGCCATTGGGACGACTTTCGCTAATAAAGCGGACAAAGGCGGCGGCACACTCGTGAAAGGGTTGACGTGTTGCGAGGCTCGCCTCGGGCAACATGGAGAGGTTACATGCCTCAGCTTCCACTGCCGCAGTCAACAAGTGGGGGGCCTCATTCGGGAAAGGGGTGGGATTGGAAAGCGTGTGATAAAAGGACCAACACCCAATGCTTATGATGAGCGCATAGAGGCCGATTTGAGTTAAGAGTTTGAGTTTCGAAAACATTACATTAATTATAGCAAAGGTGCAGTGGGATTGTAAAAGTGGCAAATGAAGTCTTTTAAAAAGGGCGTGTGTAAGGGCGTGTGATTTTTGAAAATGAGAGAGGCAACTGGAGAAGCGCTAATCTGTTTAGTTCATAATTTGGTTTAACACGATGGTCACCCTTTATTGAACGTCTGGGTGAAGCGGATTGTGGCATTTCGCCGTGGCTTAAGCACCCACGTTTGGAAGCCGAGGTGGGGCTGCTTGGTGTAAATTGTTAGTGCAAAAAAAATAATCACGCCTCGCGAGATGCGAAGCGTGATTGAGAGATGTTTGGGGACTTACTTGGAGAGGTCCTGGTACATCTGATAAGCTTCTTCCGGCTTCATGTTCTTGTGAATGACCGCAGCCACGGCGCGGATCATTGCAGCAGGATTTTCGGACTGGAAGACGTTGCGACCCATATCCACACCTGCGGCGCCTTCGTTCATTGCGCGGTAGGCGAGCTCGAGCGCGTCGCGTTCAGGAATCTTCTTGCCGCCAGCGATCACGATCGGCACGGGGCAGGAAGCGGTCACGGTTTCGAAGCCTTCGGTGTAGTAGGACTTCACGATGTTAGCACCGTTTTCTGCGCACATACGGGTGGCCAAACGGAAGTACTTAGCATCGCGAGCCATCTGCTTACCCACAGCGGTCACGCCCATGACGGGGATGCCATACTTCTGACCGATATCCACCGTGTGGTAGAGGTTGGCCATCGTCTTGGCTTCCATGAGTTCATCGCCCACGGCCACCATCACGGCCATTGCAGAGACGTTCATACGGATGGCATCTTCAGGATCGATCACCACGTTGTCATTGAGGTTGGTGAGGATCGAGGAACCAGCGTCAGAACGCAAGCAGACGGGAATCGTGTTGGTCGGAGGAATGACGGAACGGAGAATGCCGCGGGTGCACATCAAGCAGTCAGCATACTTCATCAAGGGGACGATGGAGAGGTCGACACGTTCGACGCCGCCAGTGGGGCCCATGATGAAGCCGTGGTCGCAAGCGAGCATGAGGGACTTGCCGTCCTTGGGATTGAAGATGCGGGAGAGGCGGTTCTTCATGCCCCAGTCAAGATTGGAGCAACCCTTGAGGGGGAAGCCGATGGTCTTCTGAGGGGTGCCCACGCCGAAAGCGGTGGCTTCTTTGAAATTATCCATATCTGCCATGGTAATAACTCCTGTTGTTAAGATGAAAGGTTGGATTAAATTAGGCGAAAGCTGCGAAGATCACAGCCATGGAAGCCGAACCAGCGTCGATTGCGCCGATGGAGCGTTCGCCGAGGTTGCGAGCACGACCGAACTTAGCTTGCATCTGAGCGGTAGCTTCAGAGCCAGCCTTAGCGGCGGCGGCAGCAGCAGCAAACATCGCTGCTTCACCCTGATCCTTAGCCGCGAGAAGGGCTTCGGTGGCGGGCTGAAGTGCGTCCATCATGGTCTTGTCGCCCTTGCGAGCCTTGGTCACGCAGCAGATTTCGTCAAAGCCGCCTTCGAACATCTCTGCGAGTTTGTCAGCATCAAGTTCGGTCTTGCCAGCGGCCACTGCGTCTGCCATACCTTCGCACCATGCGCCATAGAGCGAGGAGGTGGAACCAGAAGCTTCGGTTTCCAACTTTTCTGCCATGTCGGTGATGTAGGTCTTGAAGTCGTCGCCTTCTGCGTGAACGATTGCGTTCAGTGCAGCAACGATTGCAGTGCCGTGGTCACCATCACCGCCGGTGGCGGCATCGAGTTCAGAGAAACGCTTTTCGTTTTCGTTGATAGCGACCTGGGCATTCTTCCAGATGGTCTTGAATTGTTCGAGTGTCATGATTTAGAGGGTCCTGTTAAAAGGTGGTGTGGGAGGCGCGAGGGCGCCTCCCATGAGAATTAGCCATTGCAAACCCAGTAGGGAGCGTTGGACTTCGCCTTGAGCAGGGCGTCGGTTTCAGGGGTGACCTTGGCGAGGGTCATCTGGAAGCCAGCCATTTCCTGCACGGTGAGGAGTTCGGTGGCCAAACCATTCACGAGCGAGATGCCCATGCCCATGAGGATCTTAGCGGCTGCACGGTAGCAGATGAGCATTTCCATCGCGGTGGTCGCACCAGAACCATTGATGATGAGGAGCGCGCGATCGCCAGACTGAAGCTTGGTGGCGGCCACGAGGCGTTCCACCATGATCTTAGCGGTTTCGTCAGCGGTCTGAATCTTCATCACGCCGCCGCCGCCTTCACCATGCTGACCCATGCCGATTTCCATTTCGTCATCAGCGAGTGCACCGATTTCAGCGCCGTTCTGCGGGTGGGTTGCCACCTTGAGTGCCACGGAGAGGGTTGCGAGCTGAGCGTGGAAAGCTTCGCCGATAGCGAGCACTTCGTCAATCGACTTACCTGCTTCGCAAGCAGCGCCCATGACCTTCATCAAGGGGATGCAACCGCCGAGACCGCGACGATCTTCCGGATCTGCATCGATGCCAGGAGCGATATCTTCCTGGACGATGATTTCCTTGATGTTTTCGATGCCAGCCTTTTCAGCGAGGCGGAGCGCCTTGCGAGCGGCCATGCGGTCACCATTGTGGTTGAGCGTAAGCAAGATTACGCCAGCAGGACGCTTGAACATGTCAATGGCTTCAAAAACCTTGGGGCCGCCAGGAGCGGCGAAGACGTCGCCAGCCACTGCTGCGTCAGCCATACCTTCACCGACGAAACCGTGCATGGCGGGTTCGTGACCGGTGCCGCCGAAGCAGATCAAAGCGACCTTGTCTTCAGCCTTGGGCTGGGTACGCACGACGATGCGTTCGTTGACGATTTTCACCTTGTCAGAGTAGGCGAGTGCGAGACCTTCCAACATTTCTGCGGTGAGGTTCGCGGGGTCATTCATAAATTTCTTCATCGGCATGATTAATGCTCCTTTAGTTAGAGGGTGAAAGCGAATTACTTGCTCTGGTAGAATTCAACAACCGTGCTATTGTCATAGACAAATGCGATGTAGGCATTGCCGATGTCCATCTTGTTCCAGAGGATGGCCTTGCCTTCGAGTGCGGCGTCGATATCTTCCACTTCGTAAGCGACGTGGGGCTGTTCCTGGATTGCGGCAGCCATCGGAGAATCGGGTTCAAAATAAAGGAATTCGATTGCGTACTTATCCTTGGAAGCGTCGGTGATCCAAACCTTCAAGGGTTCCACATAAACCATGTCGGGCATCTTTTCGCCGACGAGCATGCCGGTGTGCATGTACTTCATTGTTTAACTCCTTAGTGTTAGTAGAAAGAGAAAGAGACTCCTTAGATCCGGAATTGCACCGGCTCTAAGGGTTTTGAAATTAGAATGCCACGTTCGGGCAGCTGAAACGGAGGCCATTGCCATCGTGATAGGTGGCATATTCGGAGACGATTGCGCCTTCCGGACCGCCCATCATGAAGTGCCAAGTTTCATCCTTAGCCAAACGATGCACCTTGCCATCAGCTTCCCACTTTTCCACGTGGATGCTGTTCATGTGAGGAGCCTGGCACTTGGCGAGCATTGCCTTCACTTCAGGATACTGGTCGAGGTTGGGTTCGCCCACTTCGCTGAAGCCATAGACAGAACCATAACGCACCTGCCAAGCTTCGTGCTTGCACTGCAAGGGACCCTTATCATCGGTCGTAGGCTTGTGGCAGTGTTCAGCAATCGACTGACCAGGGAGCAAGAAGATTTCGTGTGCGAAATATTCCTTTTCGCGGTTGTTTTCCCAGAAAACGCCACCCATACCGAATGCAGCGAAGTCGCCCTGTGCGAAGTCAACAGCCCAGAGGAAGCCGGGTTCATCGGTGTAACGAGCATAAACGGGTGCACCGAGTTTCTTCATCAAATCGATATAAGCCTGCTTGCCCTTTTCAGCATCGAACTTACCATCGGTGTAAAAAGCATCATTAGTCACTTGAACAATCTCCTTTGCATTAGCAGTTGGGCAAGTTGCCGTACCGCAGCAACCTGCAGAAAATCCCATAAACGTCGCAGCGAGTGCTGCCAGAGCGCCGAAACGCATCATTTTTACCGTATCCATTGTTTTCTTAGTCCTTTCAATTAAATGACTGACATCGCAAAATGTCAGTACGAAAACCAACACTCTAAATTGTAGTAAAAAATAGACACTTTTACAATGAATTTATTGAAAAAGTGAAAGAAAAATGATGAAAAATGATAAAAAATAAGCGAAAAGTGAACTTTTCTACCCGTTCTCCATTGAGCACTCCGCTTTTCTTCTGCACCTCGCCATGGTGCTCTATCTTATCGTAGGAGAGGTAAAAAGAAGACCGCGGGTTCACTAAGAACATCGCCGCGGTCGTAGAGAGGTGTGCTTTGGAATGAATTAACGTTTGCCGAAGAAGTGTTCGTATTCCGAAGCCCAATAGGAAATGATGAGGTCGGCACCCGCCCGCACAATGCCCATGGTGCTTTCGCGCACGAGTTCATCTAAGTCGCCCCATCCTTGACGGGCAGTTGCGATGAGCATCGAATACTCGCCACTGACGTTGTAGGCGGCCACTGGCAGAAGGGTTTGTTCGCGAACCGAACGAATCATATCAAGATAGAAGAGGGCGGGCTTGACCATTAAGATGTCAGCGCCTTCTGCTTCGTCTAAGACCGACTCCATGAGGGCATTTCGGGGGTTGGCATAGGAGGCTTGATAACCCTTTCGATCGGCGGGCATGCCAGGGCGCAGTTGCGGTGCGCTTCCTTCTGCGTCGCGGAAGGGCCCGTAACAAGCAGAGGCGAACTTGGTGGAGTAGGCCATGAGGAGCGTTTGATTGAAATCGTTTTCCGTTAAGGCGGCACGGATGGCGGCGATTTGTCCATCCATCATGGCAGAGGGGGCCACTACATCTGCGCCTGCCGCTGCGTGGGAGAGGGCCACCTTTGCGAGGCATTCGCAGGCCGCATCGTTGTCAAGTGATCCATCTGGACGTAACGGCGCACAGTGACCATGGTCGGTGTACGCACAGAGGCAGACGTCGGTCATGACGGTTAGGTGAGGGAAGGCGTTTTTGAGAAGGCGAACGGCTTGTTGCACTGCACCATGGTCATGCCACGCCTGTGAGCCGCCATTATCTTTTATGCCATCGGTTTGACCGAAGAGGAGGACAGACCCCACGCCTTGTTGCACGACCTTTTCAACTGCACTGACGAGTGTATCTGGCGAGTAACGATATTGCCCAGGCATGGAGGCAATTTCTTCCTTGATTCCCTTGCCGGGCACAACAAAGGTGGGCCAACACCATTTTGCGGGTGCGGGGATTTCAAGGTCAAACATTGCGCGGATGCCGGCGGTTCGCCGTAAACGACTCAGTCGAAGGTCAGGAAACGTATTCATAGTGGAATTATACCATGCTTTTCTGGTAGATACACTTGTGGAGCCTCTCTTCTTGCAATTTTATTCAGGTGGATACAAAAAAGAAACGGATATCTCGGGCTGAGATCTCCGTTCGTACAGTGAGGCGAGGCGGAGAATTATTCTGCCGCTTTCTCTGCCAAAATTTCGCGGGCACGACCCAAGGCATCCACGATGTGCCCATGGACGTTGGGCTGGCCGATGCGATCTAAGAAGCCCGAGCGCACCATCAACATGAGCGGTTGTGCCGTCACACCCGAGAGAATCAGGGTGATGCCGCGTGCCGCCGTGTGGGTGTAAACTTCTTCCAATGAGTGAAGCGCCGTCGCATCTAAGACCAAGACGTGACGCATACGTAAGACGAGCACTTTGGGGCGATTACGACGATTGGAGAGAAGGGTGTCTTTGAACTTATCCGCTGCGCCGAAGAAGAGTGCGCCATAGATTTCAAAGACCTCCACCCCTTCGGGGACTTCGGTGCCAGGTTGGCCCAGGTCATCTGCACGTGGCGTTTGAGGGGCACCTGCTAAGAGGCGAGTGATGTTGCGTGCTTCGGTGGATTCGCTCATACGGCGAATGAAGAGGATGGCTGCCAAAAGGACGCCTGCCTGAATGGCGACCGTCAAATCAATGAAGACGGTGAGCAGGAAGCTGGTGAGCATCACCAGCACATCCGAACGGGTGCTCTTGAATAACCCCTTCACCAAGTGCAGTTCGCTCATGTTGTAGGCGACGATTGCCACCACGCCACCGAGGGTTGCCATCGGGATGAGGGCGGCATAACGGCCCAGGAAGAGCATGATGAGCAGGAGGAAGACGGCGTGCAGGATGCCTGCGACAGGTGTCTTACCGCCATTCTTGATGTTGGTCGCCGTACGGGCGATTGCACCCGTGGCGGGAATGCCGCCGAAGAGGGGCGAGAGGATATTGGCGATGCCTTCACCGATGAGTTCGGTATTGGAGTTGTGACGGCGGCCAATCATACCATCTGCCACAACAGCCGAGAGTAGTGATTCAATGCCTGCGAGCAGTGCAATTGAAATTGCGGGCGAGACCAATTCGCGAATGGCGCTCCACTCAATGGTGGGGAATTGCGGAAGGCTTAAGCTCATGCCTTGGGCCACGGCGGGGAACTTGCTCCCGATGGTCGCCACTTCAATCCCGAAGGATTCAAAGACAATCGCCACGATGGTGGTAATCACGATGGCAACAATTGAGCCTGGCACCTTTTGGGTGACGCGCTTCCAGTAAATGCAAATGAGAATCGTAATGGCTGAAATGGCCACGGCGCCCCAATTGACGGTGTTTAACGCATGGGCATAGACGTTGAGCTTCCCCACGAAGTCGCCGGGCATCTTCTCTATGCCGATCGTTGCCAAGGCGTGGGTACAGTCAAGTCCAAGCAGGGCTTCAATCTGCCCCGCGAAGATGATGAGCGCGATACCTGAGGTAAAGCCCACCGTCACGGGATAGGGAATGTATTTAATGATGGAGCCTAAGCCACAGAAGCCCAAGATAATTAGGATTGCGCCCGCCATAATGGTGGCAATTGCCAATCCTGACATGCCAAACTGTGCGTAGATGCCATAGATGATGACAATGAATGCGCCCGTTGGTCCACCGATTTGTACGCGACACCCACCAAAGGCTGAAATCGCAAAGCCCGCGATCACCGCAGTGATTAAACCCGCCTGTGGGGGCAGACCTGCAGCAATGGAAAAGGCGATGGCGAGTGGGAGTGCGACCGCAGCAACGATTAATCCTGCTACTGCGTCAGCCATAAAGGTTTTTAGGTTATAACCTTCTTTGAAGCATTGAAGCACCTCAGGGCGAAAACGTTCTGAGATGTTTTTACCGATACGTTTCCAACGAATGTTCAACATAATTGGTCCTTCTTGTATGAAACGACGATAACTTTTAGTGTAACACAAAACCGCATTTTAGAAAATCATTTTCGTAAATTGTCTTCAGTCTTGATTGCGCTTGCGGGGATTGTTTAGCGCATCGTTTGAACAGTTGGTTCGGCACGTTTGGCGTTAAGCACTTGCCAAGGTGTTTGGGTGTGGGAATTCGTTGCTTTGCTTCACGATTGAATACGACCACCTTCGCGCGCGTATAATTTTAATTAAGGTATATAAAAACAAAAATTATGGTGTATAAAAACAAAAAAACCGGGAAGTGTAAAACTTCTCGGAATTGATTTTGCCTTCAAAAACTGGCGGAGAGGGAGGGATTTGAACCTATCTTTAAAGGGTGGGGACTGTTGGCAAAAATTGCACGTTTTCGTTTCATTTTTGATAATTTGCACCAAACTATCATATTGTTGTTGCAATTACTTACACCTTTTGTGTATAATTTTTGCGTGAAGATTATTTGTGGCAAAAGTTACCTACGAACTTAACAAAAAGTTTACCCTTTTTGCCAAAACTGCCACAAATCTTGCCACAAAAATGCCACAAATTTTGAAAGGAGTTTTCCTATGAACGTCGTTAAACAATCCCATACAAACAAGAAGAATGGAAAGCAGTACACTTACTACGTTGTTAACGTTGGTACCAACAACGGAAAGCGCACTCGCCTCACATTCAAAACCAAGCAAGAAGCGCAGGAATGGATTCGCAACTACAAGCGTCAAAAAGACAAGTACGGTGCGAATGGTAATGCCCTGACGCCATCGCAACTCGCCATCGCAATTGATGCAATCGGTCGGCTCAACGAAGCTGGTCTTCAGGATGCAAAATTGATTGAGGCGGTTGAGACACTCCTCGCAGAGTATCGGCTTTGTGTTAACACTGTCTCGCTCGGTACTGCCTTGGACACCTACCTTGAGACCATTGACCGTGACTCTCAAGCCTTGCACTTCAAGACTTCGAGGATTACACTTGGACGGCTCACCTCGCACTTCGGCTATGACATCAGTGTTGCACAGATCAAGGCAAAAGACATTGAGGAATTCTTTGCAAAAATTGAAGAGGATTTTGCTGTAAAGACCTACAACAATACGCTCTCCTATGCAAAAACATTCTTCAATTGGTGCATTACCAAGGGATATACAAGGGAGTCTCCAATTAAATTGAAGATGAAGAGCATTGCCTATGCAGACCCAGAGTTCATCTCGGTCTTTGATTTGCAATCCATCCTTGAAGAGTTGGAGACAAACAAGTCTATCCGTGACGATGACCGCCACACGCTCATTAACTTCATTTCGCTCTCGTTCTTCTGCGGTCTACGTTCCTCTGAAATCTTCCGACTCCCTACCGATGCGGTTCATCCTGAAGACGAACACCCATTTGTCCGCGTATCCACCACCAAGGGTGCTGCGCGAGGCATCAAGGGTCGCATCGTAGACCTTGAACCGAATGCCGTTGCGTGGTTCAAGAAGTATCCGTACACGGAACAGTTTGATGAGAAGAAGATGTACAAGATTCGTAGACGCTTGCGTAGTATGGATACGGATGTCTTTGAGGGGCTATTCGTAAAGAACGTTGCTCGTCACTCTTACATCACTTACCACACTGCGAAGTATAGAGATTACGCCCGCACCGAAGCCTACGTCGGCACGAGCGCAAATATGCGTGTTAGGCATTACCAGGGTCTTGCGACCACTGCGGAAGCGGAACGTTACTTCAACTTGTTCCCCTCGGCGTAAACCTTGATAAATAAGTCTCGCAACTTCTGCAAGGATTCTTCCAGCTCGGCCGTGTCAAGTCCTCTTGATGCGGCTTTATTTTTGGCGGTGTTCACCTTGCGGATGCGCTTGACGATATTATCCAATGCACCAGCACGTTGCATATACGGCTTGCGTTCGTACAGTTTAAGCACATCTTCAGTTCGGTCGGCTGCAATGTAATCCTTGAGGTACTGATGCGTCTTCTCAAAGTCCTTCATTGCAGTGAAGTAACGTTGCGTATTGTCCGGCACTTCCTTGATGAGACCACGCAAGACGGACACGTTTCGAACGGAGAAGTCTCCGCTCAACAATGCACCAACGCCTGCGAGGTCTGTACCCAATTGGCTCGTAAAGAACTGACCAATCAGTGCTACGGATTCAGGATAAACGTCCCACGCACCAGATTCAATGTCATTGCCACCACTGATGCGGTTGAGAATCTTTGCGGTGTTCTTCGCCCACGCCGATGTGTTCTTGCGACCAAGGTAGGCGTGCGGTGTTGCATCGTTGCCGTAGTCGGTTGCGTGGAGCGGAGTGCCCGCAAAGGTCTCGTTACGCATCAACTGCACGATCGGGTCGGCAATTGTCGGTGCGAGATACTGCCAGATTGAGCCGGAGCCATTCACAAAGTTTCCGCTATCCATCAACGGACCCGTTGCGGTATCGATGAATGCCTCTGCCACGCTTGCGTTGGGGTCAACAAACACATCGTACATACGCGAACCAAGATAGGTGAAGACATTGGGGAAACCGCCCTGCATTGCTACGTTCACATAGTGGTCGCCCAACATAATTGGAATACCACGCTGGTAGGCAAAGTCAGGAATGTTACGCCATTCGTCACTCTGCTTCTCATCGTCGTCCTCGCTT
>JAEIGA010003238.1_pt1 | contig 25573 bp, 25 predicted proteins | sample 9270691 | NCBI WGS metagenome assembly JAEIGA01 (sample SAMN17057246, study PRJNA624740) | gut metagenome | biome: biome; isolation source: fecal sample | host: Bos grunniens | place: China: Xizang | collected 2019
GATAGTTGACTTTTGATAATATTTAACTTGGTAAAATATTTTGATAGTTGACTGATGATAGTTGACTTTTGATAATATTTAACTTGGTAAAATAAATCAGCTCATGCTATTGTAAATAATTGGAAAAAGTCAAAATCCCCTAAAAAATGTAAATGCAAACGTATGTTCGATATAGCAGATCCAGGCTCACCAACTCACAAATATGTCAAGTAAAATTACTTTACATTACATACTGCTCCGATTATATATTCAAGTCCGAAAAATGCACAATTACGGACATAAAGCAAAATCAGGCATATTACACGCTTTAATGTGCTAAAGCTCATGGATCTTGACGGGGGATATTTAACATTTATCAACTTTTATATGCTGCTCCGGATGCTCCTATGTGTCCCTCCTCTACCTCAAAAAAATCCAACCAATTCCCTCTACTCCCCAAATCCCATACCACCAAAATCAAAGGCTTTGAGTCTAAACCTGTTATAATGCTAAAACTGTTCAACATATTCAACCCTTGGGATTTTAAACCGAACTACACCAATTCGTAATGTCCGAAATTAATAATCTGAGTACATATTAATCTCTCTATAATATACAACCGATTATCAATAAACCAACAGATAATAACCGGACAAATACTTATTCTGTTGGTTTCTTCTTACCGATCGAATATACCTGGCGATCAGCAATACTCAAAAATAAGAAAATAAAAAAAAACGATAGAGCTGTGCAGCAGCTCTCAACGAAAATGCAGCGCATTTGAGTTGCCTGATTTGACCATTTCACCACATCATAATTCAAAAAATTTTCAATGCTCGATGCTTATATTTATATATACATATATTATACTATAAGTTATCTATACTAATAATACACATATATATCATTATTATTTACAGTATATATAAATATAAGTTCTATATTATTCTATATTTCTCTGTTGGATTTTGGACAAACCTATGTTGGATTTTGGACTCTGACCTTTTGGATCACCTAAAAGAATTTCAAAAAACTATTGACAATTTCAGAGCAGTGTGATATACTTGTACTATGGATTATTATAATCTATACAAATTGAAAGGAGAGAAAGAATGTCATATCCGAATCAGAGGATCATTAAAGTTGCAAAAAGAGTAGGAAAAACCAAAGACCAAACTAATGGGTTTACCTTTATCAATCTTGTGAGCCTTGAAAATGCAAATAAAAATCTATCAGGCAACGGTTTAAAACTGTGGTTATATTTAGTAAGCAATAAAAATGGGTTCGTGTTGGAATTGAGCCAGAAGGGCTGTGAACTTTGGGGACTCAAGAGAAGCACATATTATAATGCTTTTAAAGAGCTTATGAATAAGTCATATATTGTGCCAACTAATAAAGAGAATTACTTTGCTTTCTATGATATTCCTCGTGCAGCAGATCTTAAATAAAGCTATACCCCTCGATTTCGATGAGTTAATAATATCTGAAGGGCGGTGTTTCTATGTTAGGCTTCATGATCGGCTTTTTACTTGGCGGTATTTTAGGCATACTTCTTTGGTCGTTGACATCAGCCAATAAAGATTGATGTCCTCAAAAAGAACGCAAGATAATAATATAATAAAACACACATCTCATATAACGAACTGTAATGCCCTTATTTTTAATTCTAAATTGAGTGGTATGTTTACCCTCTTTTAAATTAAAAATCAATTCTGGTGTATTGTGGTTTAAATGGTGAGGTGTTATTAACTAAATAAAAAAATAAAGACAAAGGCGGTGTATATCATTAATGAAACAAACGAGTTGTCTTAAACTCATCTACAAATTGAATAGCAGCCAGCTCAAAAATGCCAAATGGAATTTAGATCTCGATTTAAAAACAGTAATGCATCTATATCCTGAAAATGTAGTTTCCATTGGCAACAGTCAGGCATTAAGATTTATTGACGAGCTTAATGGTGTAGAGAATGTAGATGAGAAAGTTAAGGCTATTCAAACCAAAATTAAGAGAGAGAAGCGCAAACAGCGAACTTATGCTACAACGATGCTCATACGAAATCTCTATGATAAATTGTATGAGCTGCAATTTCAGAAAGATTACATATGCGTAGTCATGGACAGCAAGAAAGACTATGACAGAGCGAATATGGGTTTTATGGTCAATGGCATTAAGTTCAGACGGTTCTTAGGAACTAATGGGGGTGTAAAAACATCAACCATAGTTTATGTTAATGAGGACTTATACCCCGAACTTAAACGGAGGTTGGATAATGGTCGAAACATGGAAAAGCTGTTCGTACCTGCAAAGCTTGAAGCATATCAGGCATTGATCTGTTCGGCTTCAACCCCTATTCCAGAACCCAATGGAATTATTGTAGTCAAGGACTGTATCACTCATTTTAAAGATGACATCATACTTATACAGGATAATCCAAACGGAGAACCTTTGTTATCCGAAGAACACGATTATGAAATAGAACATAATGATTCAGATGGCTACGGTCTTATGTTGCCTTCATATTCTAAAAGGATAAACGGTTATCTTAATAATGATCCCGAACACACATTATCGGGAATGAACACACGTTGGGCATGGACAAAAGGCATGCTCTATACCTTTGACTTTATAGAGTTTGCAGAAAAGATTGCCGGAACATATGAAATTACAGATGTATGGGGAGATAAGAGAGATGTCAGAGATGCAGAAGTCATCTTAACAGAATCTATGCTTAAACTGTGGGATAGTTATGACAGTTGGGAAGATTACTATAATAACTGTAAAAAGAACAACTATCAGTTCTCTACTCCTAAGATCACACCCGAAAAACTTGAAAATGTGAGAGATACTAACTATCAGTTCATTCAGGATTATGACTTTACCGATGAGGACATACAGGATTTATGTGAGCCTGTGGTAAAAGAGATAGATGAAATATTAGGGTTGGATTGGCAAAAGAGCCTGACCTATCTTATGGGTGCTGACATCACATCAGACAATATTCATATGGATAATTATGATAAATGTGTACAAGCCCTTATGATTGATAAGAGAATGATTAATGATCCTTTTATCCGTCACAAAATATGGAACATGATAGCCAAGAGAATTGAGATGGCTAAACGTGGTGCTATCAAGGTATCGGGTAATTATGCGATGATTTCGGGCGATCCCTATGCTCTCGCTCAGAGCATTTTCGATTTGGAAATTACGGGTTTACTTAAAAAGGGAGAGGTTTATCACAAATATTGGATTGATAAAGGCACAGAGGAAATTGTATGTTTCAGGGCACCAATGACCTGTTTTCGGAACGTCAGAAAAATGAAACTGAATTATAGCAAAAATGTAGCACATTGGTTCAGATATATTAAAACGGCTTTAATTTATAATGCATGGGACACTTCCTGTGAAGCAATGAACGGGTCGGATTTCGACGGAGATACTAATATGTGTACTGATAATCCAATCATAGTTAAAAATACATATCCTACTTCTGCAATCATTTGTATGCAGAAAAAAGCAGAAAAAATTATACCAGCCGAATATAACATCATTGAAGCTAACAAACTTGCATTCAATGATGATATTGGCGTGGTCACAAACCATGTTACCAGTATGATTGAACGCAGAGCAGGCTTTAATCAAGGCGAAAAACAACACGGTGTCTTATCATATCGTATTATGTGTGGGCAACATTATCAGCAATGTGCTATCGACAGAATTAAGGGCATTATTGCAGATCCTATGCCAGAATACTGGTATAACCGCCATGACAATATGGTTAAAGAAGATGATGATGAAGAAACCATCAAAAGAAAAGAGTTCAATGATAAGATAGCTGCCTATAATAAACCATACTTTATGATTTATGTTTATCCTGCACTTAGGACTAAATATCTTAATTACATAAAAAACAATGAAAATGGTGCTATTGCAAGATTCAGTAAATATAACATAAACAGTATTGACGAATTGAGAGAATTAAAGGTTGACGATAATCAAGTATCTGAATATCTAAGGTATTATGATCTGCATATGCCAGTCGGTAACAATCCGTGTGTGGTCAACCGTATTTGTTGGTATTTTGAAAAGAGGTTCAAGAACTTTTCCTCAGTCAATAGCAGTAGTGAACCCTTTGACCATTCGATCCTCAAATCAAATGTTGAATATACTAAGGCTGCATACGATAAAGTTTATCAGGTATATCAGCAGTATTTGATGAGGATAGATAACTTTCAAAGGAAATGTAGAACAGAAAAGATAGATAAGAATGAATATGCAATCGAAAAGCATAATTTCATTGAGGTCTTTAAATCTGATTGTGAACAGATATGTTCAAATGAGGACGAACTTTGTGATATTGTTATAGATATGTGTTATAAGTCTAACAGATCTAAACAGTTTGCATGGGATATATGTGGCGAAACTATGATTAACAATTTACTCAAGATCAATGATAATATAATACATTATCCTTGTAAATCTGAGTCAGAAGGACAATTCATATATGGTGGAGAAAGTTTTAGAATAGAAATAAAAGTGATAGGCGGTGATGACAATGATTATACTTAATGAAAAGGAATACGCCCAGGAGTTAATAAAGAATAAGACATTAGGCGAAAAACCTTTTTATTCTCTGACCGTATTGGCGAAGTATTATTATAATTGTCTTGGATATAAGAATAAGCAGATAGCTGAAACCCTTATGGATTTTATGGATAAATATTATTCCAGATATGAATGCAATAAACAAAGCTGGGATGATAACATCAGAAAAATCGCACGAAATGTTAGAAGTTATCATATGCATCAAATAGATGGGGTGTATATAACAAAGTCCGAATTAGATAAAATACATAGTCTCAATAATGGAAATTATGAAAAACTTGCATTTACATTAATTTGCCTTGCAAAATTTAATAACCTCAAGAGTGGTAAAAATAATGGGTGGGTTAATACGGATATTAAAACCGTATTTAATATGGCAAGAGTAACGTGCAGCGTAAAAGACAGATATAAAAAGATCGGCTACCTAAAAGAAATGGGAATGATCGAATTTCCAAAGAGAAACGATAATCTTAATTGCAGAGTGACGTTTATATCTAATAATAACGGAGAAGAGGAAGATGAAAATGTTTTATTCGTATCTGATTTCAGAGAACTCGGATATGAATACTTAAAATTTAAAGGGGAAAAGTTTACAAGATGTGGTGAGTGTGGTCGGTTAATTAAAAACAATAAATATGGCAATAGAAAGTATTGCAGAGAATGTACTGCCTATAATTCACCAAAGCAAAAAACAATAGTGTGTACTGACTGCGGAAAAGAATTTGTAGTTAGCGCATATAACAATAAAACGCAAAGATGTGAGGACTGTCAAAGGATTTACAGAAGCATTTATCAGAAAGATTTAATGCGTAATCGTAGAGATAATGGGGCTTGTTAGCACAGCCTCAAAAAGAGAAATTTTTTCTAACCCTTAAAATCTCCTCAATATTTGGGAAGATTTTAGGGGTGATTTTTTGACCTTAAATTTTTGTATATGAAGGAGATATATAAATATACTCTCCCTCATTCTCATTTCTTTATCTTTCTCTTTTCTTCGTGTTGGCACTGGCACGGCAGTAGTCGTGCCAGATGCAAGCATTATTAAAATAATAATAAAACAAAAATTAATTGAAAAGGTTGGTAATATTAATTGAAACTCGTAACAAAAGATGAAATGAAAAAGTTAATAGCAAAAGGATATATCCTTAATACCAAGAGAGGATATGTAGACCAAAGAGGCAGCAGTATTGGTTTTTATAAGACCAGAAATAAGATTTACATAAGAGACAAATACGCTGACATTGCAAAAACACTATGAGTAGAAAGAAAATCAAAACAGACGGTATATACTTCACCGGAAAGTCATCAGATGATGTTACTGGATCTCAGTATATTGTTAAATTCAACGATTGTAAATGCCTGTTAGAATGTGGATTATATCAATCCGCAAGCAATAGTTATTTAGATTCATATAGAACAAATAGTGAGAAATTTAAGTTTAAACCAGCGGAGCTTGACTTTGTATTTGTAGTTCATGCACATATTGACCATTGCGGTTTGATACCAAGATTAGTGAGAGAGGGTTTTAAAGGTAAAATAATAGCAACAAAAGAAACCGCTATGATAATGAAACCTCTCCTTTTAAATTCGTGTTATATATTGCAGGAAGAAGCTAAAATTCTGTCAAGGAAATATCACAGAGATTATAAGCCAATTTATGAAGAACAAGATGTATATGATACATTAGAGTTAATTGAACCTTATGAAAAATATAACCATATTTACGTTTTAAACGAAACCGTTAGTTTTCAATGGCTGCAAAATTCACATTGCATAGGCGCAGCTCAATTACAATTAATTCTTAACGGAAAAGGTCAGATCCGCAAAGTATTATACACATCCGACATAGGCTCTCTAAATTCAAATAATCATTTCGTTGGTAAAACTGAGATACCCGAAGTATATAACGATGTAGTCATAATGGAGTCAACTTATGGAAACTCAAAGAGATTAAATAAAAAGACGAGAGATTTTGATAAAGAATTACTTAAAACAGCTATTGAAACAACATTGGATAGAAGCGGATCTATAATACTTCCCTGCTTTAGTTTTAGCAGAACGCAAGAATTATTATCTACAATATATGACATTTTCGTAAATGATAAATTCTTTAACACACCCATTATAGTAGATTCTAAACTCAGCTCAGACATTTCAAAGTTGTATTTAGATTTATTACAGTCCGATGATTTGCTATATTGGTCAAAAGTATATCATTGGAAAAATGTTAGGTTTATATCTGAGAAAGAAGATTCTCAAGAGTGTCTGGCTGATAATACGCCGAAGATTGTATTATCATCGTCAGGTTTCTGCACTAATGGCAGGATTATCAAGTATTTGCAAAAGTATTTGAAAGATACTAATAGTATGATAGTATTTTCAGGATTTGTTGGAGATAACCCATCATACCTATCATACAGAATTAAAAATTATCGAGATCATAAAACAATTAGTATAAATAAAATGCTAATACCAAACAGAGCCGATTGTATTAATCTATCTACTTTCAGCAGCCACGCTAATCACAATGATCTTCTGAAATATGGAAGCTCGTTAAACACAAACAAATTGATTTTGGTACATGGTTCAACTGAAAGCAAACAGTGCTTACAAAAGGCATTAAAAGAGCAAATATCAAAAAACAATAAGACATACAGAGTTCTATCATCTTTTAAAGGCATGATAGTACATCTCTAAAAAGAAAGGAAAGAAAAGAAAATGGCAGAGGATATTAAGAATAATTATACTTATAATTTGAATTATTCAGATTATTTTGAGCAAGTAGATGATGATGATCGACATCTGTATATTAATGCGGATATTGATTCAGATACAATAGACACGATAGTTTATGCTATCATGAGATATAATAAACTTGATAAGGATATTCCTATTGAGGATAGGAAACCTATTCTGATTTATATTAATTCGTATGGTGGCTATGTTACAGATGGCTATGGTGTAATCAGTGCTATACTGGCAAGTAAAACACCTGTATATACTATCAACCAGGCTAATTGTGCATCTATGGCTTTACTTATTTTTATAGCAGGTCACAAGCGTTATGCTATGAGATATAGTGAATTTCTTTTACATGACGGTTCAACATTCTCCGTTGGTACATCTTCAAAAGTTGAAGATAGAATGAACTTCTTGAACACGCAGGTTAAGGCTATGACCAAAAACTATATAACGAACAGAACAAATATTTCAGAGGAAGTATATGATAAAAGATATAAAGACGAGTGGTATTTCTTACCACACGAAGCAAAAGAACTCGGCGTAGTTGACTATATCGTTGGTGAAGATTGCGAAATGGACGATATAATCTAATCGGAACGGGCGGTCTATAAATCTAATAATATATGCACCGCCCAATGAAGAAAGGCGGAAGCATATTGATTACCAAGAGAGAAAATGAAAATGAAGAGCAATTCTTATGGCGTTTAGGACAAGCGAAAGATTCTGGTGTCATAGATTGGGATTGGAATGAGATAGCCGATTATATGAATAGGCTATTCAGAAAAGATAAAACAGAATATAGAGGCGAATCTAAATACAGAAAACCTTATCAGCAAGCAAAAAGATTTTATGAGGCTGGGGTTTTCAATAAGATAAGTGAAGATGAATATATTGCTGAGTTAAGAGAGGCGAAGCACGAAGTTCGCAAGGAAAAACAAAAGCTATTTGATGAACGTGCCAGTCTAAATAAAATGCTTAGAGAGCAAGGTCGCAGAGAGTCAATGTTTGAAATTGTCAAGAGGGCTATTAAGGAATACCGACCAGAAAGGTTTGACTACTTCCCTGCTCCGCACAATGAAAGTGATAGTGACATGATAATACATCTTACCGATGTTCATTGTGGAGTTCAAATAGATTCTTGGTTTAATAAGTTTAATTCTGAAATACTCAAGGAAAGACTTAAAAAGTATTTAGATGAGATATTAGATATTCAGAAAACTTATAATTCTGAAAATGCTTATCTTATTCTTGGTGGTGATCTTATTCAAGGTCTGATACATACTAATGCAAGAATAGAGGCAAAAGAAAATATAGTCGAACAAATAATGATTGTTTCTGATTATATAAGCAATTTTATATTTGAGCTGAGTAAGCATTTTAGCACAGTAAGTGTACACTCTACAGCCGGAAATCATTCGAGATCCACAGCAAATAAAGAGGAAGCCGTGCGTGGTGAAAACTTTGATTTACTTGTAACTTATGCTTGCAAGAAGGATTTAAAGAATATTGAAAATGTAAAGTTCTACGATAATCTTCTTGAATGTGATATTGCAGCATTTAAAGTTAGGGGTCATATGGTTTATGCAACTCATGGCGATAAAGATACACCTGAAAATGTTGTATATCACATGACACAGTTCGCACGAAAAGCCCATTTACCCCTGCCTGATATGTGTTATCTCGGACATAGACATACAAATGGTTTGAGAACAGTAGCAGATGTAAAAGTTATTGAATCGGGCTGTGTAGATGGAATGGACTCGTTTTCAATAGATAAACGATTAACAGGAACACCAGAACAAACGGTTACGGTGGTAACTGAGGATAAATGTATAAAGGCTTTATGCGATATACAGATAGGTTAAAATAAAGATGAAGGAGAATAAAAGAAATGACAAAGAGTGAATTAGTAAGGAAAGTAGCAAAGAAGAAAAAGTTATCAATAGCCTTTTGCGACGAGATAATTGATGCAATAGCAGACGAATTATGGGATTGCTTTGTGGCTGGAGATAATTTTATGATTAAAAATTTTATGAGCTTTGAAGTGAGAGAATATCCTGAGTGTAAGAGAAGAAATCCTCTTACAAATAAAATTGAGTTATTCCCACCACGAAAGGCTGTTAAGTGCAAAATCAGTGCCGCACTTAAAGATGCGGTCAACGGAAAGTGAGTGGAGGTTAATGAAATCTATAACTTTTAATGATATTAAATCACTCGCTGATTATATGATTGTTCAATCAAAACATAAGCTGTACATAGTAGCAACTGTTTTTTATGATGATGCAATCGAGCTTATTAAATATATACTCAAAGATGATGATATTAAAATAAGCATATTAGACATCAGCCCATTTAATCTCAATGGATATAATAGAGAATATTATGTTTCCATATCAGAAGATTATGAATTTGCCGTTGAACCTGCATTCTCAGAGGGCAGATATTTAGATACTATGGCTGATGTAATACTTATTGACGGCGATGCTCGATATAACATCGTTAAGAAGAACAAGGATAGTGAGTGTGTAGAACTAATAATTGAGGAATAATTGAGATTAGAAATATTAGTTGAAAGCGAGGTGGCAGTGTGCCAGTCAAAAGTGCGAGTTCACGAGAGCTGATTTGCAGCCAGTGTGGAGTCGGAAAGCCGATGAAAGAGTTTACTAAAAGCACAAGTCCTTTGTACATAGGAACTGGCTATATGCCAGTTTGCAAAGAGTGCATGGAAGAGATTTATAGATCTTATGAAAGTCATTATATGGATTCAAAACAAGCCATACAGCGAATGTGTATGGCTTTTGATATGTATTATGATGATAAACTCTATAAACTATGTACAGAAGGGCAAAAGTTCAATTTTAAGGATTATATAAGAAAATTAAATATGATCCAATATAAAGGGAAAACTTTTGAAAGTTCCCTTAACGATGGCTTTAGTTATTTTAAAACATTTGTTCTTAAAACAAAGGAGAAGAATTTATTAACTCCAAAAGAAGAAGATCAAAAACGTTGGGGCGCAGGTCTTGAAATGAGAGATTATGATGCACTCAATGAACATTATAAATATTTGAAAGATGCAAATCCTGACTGCGACAGCAATCAGGAAATTTTTATAAATGATTTATGTTACACAAAAATGCAGCAAATGAATGCTGTGCGTGAAGGCAGAGTTGACGATTACAAGAAGTTGACTGAATCATACATAAAGTCATTTAGAGAAGCCGGACTTAAAACTGTAAGAGAAACAAGCAATGCTGAAGATTTTGTGTTAGGTATTGGAATTGAGGAAATTGAGAAGTATACTCCGGCTGAATATTATAGAGACAAAAAACTATTTAAAGATACAGATGAGATCGGCAACTATTGGGAACGTTTTATTAAAAGACCACTTAAAAATCTAATACTTGGTTCAAAGGTAAGAGATACAGAGTTCTATGTAAAGGATGAGGAAAGTGGTTAAGACTAAGACAGAATATAAACCATACCAATATGCCGATGAGCGACAAAAGAATATTTACAAATTATTTGCGCAGGATTCTTTCTTAAATAATGAGCAAAATATGGATCACTTTATGTTATGGATTACATTTTTCAGAAGAAATCTCCATAGATTTGCTATTGACTATTTAGGCTTTAAGCTGCACATCTATCAAATCATTATTATTTACTTAATGGGTGTATGCAGATTTATTGTCATTATTGCAAGTAGATCCTGTGCAAAGTCATGGGTAATTGCCTTATTCTCTTGTTGTAAATGTATTTTATATCCTAACTCCATCATAGTTTTGGTTTCGTCTACAAAAGGACAAGCTAAACTGTTGGTATCTCAGAAAATAGAAAAAGAACTTATGGGAAGGTCGCCTAAACTAAAACGAGAAATCGAGAAGATAACGACCAACCAAAATGAAATACAGGTTCATTTTAGAAATAACTCTACTATAATCGTTGTGCCCGCCTCTGAAAATGCAAGAGGTAACAGAAGTACAGTTGCGGTTAGAGAAGAGTGCAGAATGATTAAAAAGATAGTTGATGATAGTGTCATCTCACCGTTTCAGATTATCAGACAACCGCCATATATCCTTGATGATTATTATGCTAATATACCTGAGCTTTTAGAAGAACCAATGGATGTGTATATATCGTCAAGTTGGTATGACAACGGTAGCGATGATACTTGGATGTGGAAAATCGTCGATGATACTTGTAAAGATATGTTAAATGACAAACCATTCTGTTTATTAGCGTTCGATGAAAGCATTACGCTTAAACATCATATTAAATCACTTACATTCTTACAATCAGAAAAGAGAAAACTCGATCCGTTGACATGGCGAATTGAGTATTTAAATGAAAGATTAAAAGAAAACCGTTCGTCATTTTTTACATACAGTATGTTGCATAGCAATCAAGTTTGCAAACACCCATTCTACCCAAGAACACTTTTAGATTTTAAGAATGGCAGAAAGAATCCGTATCTTATGCCGAAAGTGCCTGGGGAAATAAGAATGGTAGGTTGTGATATGGCATTTATTGAAAACTCAAGCAATGACAATAGTATATTTACTTGCATGAGATTACTTCCTGAAAGCATTTCACACAAGAGAGAAAATGATGATGGTGTTACATTTGATGCTGGGTATAGAAGAATACCTTGTTACCTTGAGTCAAAACAAGGCGGAGAGATCAGAAAACAAGCAATCAGAATACGTCAGCTATTTGATGATTTTCAAGCGGATTATATTTGCTTGGACTTACGCAATGCTGGTGTCGCCGTATATGATCTTCTTGCTAAAGTTCTTTATGATGATGAACGTGGTATAGAATATCCAGCTCTAACCTGTATGAATGATGAAAGCGTTGCAAATAGAATAAAAGTTGAAGGTGCAGAACCAAGAATATTTGTTATCAACGCTTCTGCTAAACTAAATTCAGATATTGCAATAGATTTCAGACGAGTTTTGGCAGAACATAAGATAGATTTCCTTGTATCGTTTGAAACAGCAGGTGAAGAAATTCTGCCTAAAATCAAAGAGTATAATGAGGCAATAGAGGCTGACGATGCTATCTTTTATGAAAAGCCATTTCTTGAAACGCAAATGCTTATATCAGAAACAAGTGATCTTACTTACGAGAAGAAAGCCGATTCTGGTATAGTTGTTGTTCGTGAAGCTGGCAGCAATTTAAAGGATAGATACACTTCCTGCTCATATACCTCATACTTTGCAACTCTTCTTGAAAGAGATTTAGTTTCTCAGAATGAGGATTATGAGTTTGCGACATTTATAAATTAATGATAAAACAAGGGTTTCATTGATATTAAGATCTCGTTTGAGATTTTGCACGAACGCATGGTAGGAAATATCCTGCCATCGTTCTTAGTTTTTGGAATGCCCCACAGCTCTGCGGAGTGAGGGTAAAGAGGGTGGATGTGTCTGCCCTCTTTTTTAGGTTATCAAAAGCAAATGCTTTGTAAGGGTGGCGTTATGACATTGCCCTTATTATACAATGATGGTGAACCCTACCTTATAAGTGGGAATTGAAGAAAGCGGTGAATCCTACCGAAGAGAATTAATCTTAAAGTGGAGGTTGATTTATAGGAGATGTGTTAGTGAGGGATGTTCCCCGCTAATAAACGTCCGACACTAAGCAGTAGGGCGGGTGTACTCGCCCTACTGCACATATGAACAGAACCCCTCACGCCTCTCAGCGATGCGCACCACGAGGGTCATTTAATTTAGTAAAAAACGAAGGGAGGATTGTGATGTCAAATAAATATGAAAGCAATAAATCAAACTCTCGTCAGAATAATTACCATCCTTCCAATCAGGTGGAAAATAACAATGTAAGAAATGAATCTTATGAGTTTAACTCATATAATTCATATAGCGTAAATTCTTGCGATATATTTGGAATAGACATATTCAAACTCTATTCAGCAGAACAAATACTTAACATTGTTAAAGATCCGATGAGTGATGGCAATAATGAACTTCTGAGAGACTTATCATTAATTCTTTATGGTTTAAATGGTGTTTACACTAATACTGTTGACTATATGACATCAATGCCAACGCTTGACAGGGTTATAATTGCCCATGGAAATAGCTCACAAAAGAAGCGTAAAAACAAATCATTGATGTCGTCTACTTTAAAGAAAATAAAGGATAATGAAATTATTAGAGATGCTTTGTTTAAAGGTATGATTGAAGGTATTGCTTTTTATTATTTTGAAACCACTCAAAATAACAATTCTCTAAAAAAGACTATGACCGATTATGAAGTGCGCAGCATTACAGAGGTTAATAGTTCTGATGATATAAAAACCAATATTGAACTGAATGACTTAGGCATCAATGCAAGTATTATTTCATTACCAGCAAAGTATACTCAAATTGTTGGTATTAAAAATTCATCTTATGTAATCGCTTTTAATCTCGACTATTTTAGGAGTGGAACTGAGGATTGGAAAACAAAGCTCAAAAAATATCCTAAAGAGATTAGAGATGCTTATATAAAGAAACATAATAGTCATTCTTTTAAAGATAATGGCAACTGGGTAATATTAGATAACAACAAAACAATAGTACACAAAATAAGATCTAAGCGTGAAGAAAAATATGGTAGACCATTAGTTTTGGCTGCAATTAATGATATTTTATATAGTGACGATTTTAAAAACACCAAAAGAAATGTTCTTGGCGAAATAAATAATCAAATTGTTTATCAAACATTTCCAGAGGGAGAAAAAAAAGGTTCTTCGGCATTAACCAAAGAGCAACAACAAAAACAGCATGAAGCTGTTAAAGGTGCTGTACTTCATAAAAACAACAGAGGTGGAACATCATTCTTCTCTGTTGCAGCAGGAACAAAGATTAATAAAGTTGAAACATTTAATACAGATATTTTCGACAGTAAATATGAAGCTAATCTGAATGATGATATTGCGTTAGATATGGGCATTGCTTCGTCTTTGTTAAACGGTTCATCATCTGGAAGTTATTCTTCTCAGGAGAATAATCTTGAACTGATAGCAAGTTTGATTTTTGAGTGGGTGGCTCAGATTTCTGCCGAACTCAATAAATGTATTTCAAACTGTATCATTAAAGATCAAAATAATTGGGTGGAGGTTTATTATCTACCGATTACTAATGTTAATAAAAAGGCAATGGTAGAAAATGCGAAAGCCCTTTATTTACAAGGCAAAGGTAGTTTATCATTTTGGATCAGTGCTTGTGGCATTTCACCAGAAGCATATATTGCTATGTTGGATCAAGAAAAAGAAGAAGATTGGGAAAACAAATATCCTGTTCACCAAATTTCTTATACTCAGTCTGCTAAAAGTGCAGGCAGACCAACAACAGACGATCCAAAGGATAGTACAATAGCCTCTCGTTCAAGCGGTGGTAATAATACTCCCTCTCCGAGCGACAAATAAAATATCACTAATAATATGTGACTGTTCTTTACGAGCAGTCACTTTTATTATAATCAACTCCACATGAAAGGCGGTGACTTATGATGAAGCAATTTGAACTTTCGAGTAAAAAGAATAAAAACGGCAGGCGAAAATTCAAAACTGTTTTATGCGAAATCCATCCTGATACTTGTGTGGATGAGGAAAAACAAGTTGGCACAGAATACAACAAAAACGGCATAACGTGGATTAAAGAGTATTGCGAAAAAGCACTTCCGAGTATTGTAGGTATGCCATTAAGATGCGAATTTATCAATGAGGAAAGAACCGAAATATATGGACATGGAAATACTGATATTGTTGACGGTGTTCCGATTTACGAAGATGCTGTTGCATTAGGTACATTTAATCAAGGGTATATTACCACCATTGAATCTGACAAGGGCGAAATAGTTGCCGTTGTTGGTGAAGGTGAAATTGATGGTCAGTGCTATCACAATTTTGTAACCAAGTTAGATGAGGATATTAAGAATGGTATTTATCCCAATGGTAGTGTTGAAATAATGCATACGGCAGACAATGAATCTATCGTATATAAGTATGGCTATAAAGATTATGGAAGAATCCCAATGGAATTTGATTTTTCGGGATATGCTTTACTCGGCGTTGAACCCGCAGACGATAGTGCCAAACTAATTGAACTTAATCAAAATAAGGAGGATGTGAACACGATGACTGATTTAGAGATCAAGGCACTCGTTACTCAGACAGTAACAGAGTTATCTAACCAAGAAGTTGAGATTAATAAATGCAAAGAAGAGTGCGAAGCTAAGATTGCTGAAGCTAATGCAAAGGTTGAACAAGTAGTCGCAGAAAAGAATGAAATCGAAGCTACTTCTGCTCAGATACAGGCTGCTCTTGATGCTGTTAAGGCTGAAAAGGATGCTCTTGACAAGAAGTGGGAAGAGCTTTGGGCAGAGAAGGAAGCACTTCAGAAGGCTCTTGCAGAGGCAAAGGCTAAGGAAAGAATTGCAGATCTTAATAACGCTCTTTCTGAGTTTACAGATGTAGAACAGAATTATGCAAAAGAAGAGATTGAGGCTTTCAATGCTGATCCTAATTCTTGCGAAATCAACTCAATTGTAGACAAGATTTGGCAAGGTATTGGCAAGGCAGCAAAGACTGATGAAACTAAAAAGGCAGCAGAGCAAAATTCTAATCAAAAAACAGCAGAGGATATTTTTGGTGAGATAAATTCTGCCGCTGACAATGATGATACAAATATTTTCTAATAAAAGGAGGAAACAAAAATGATTAAATTAAATACGATCGGAATGTACGACGTAGCAAAAGTTAATCCCGTTCTTACAAAGAATGCTGATGTAGATAATTATTCTTTTATCACTGTTGATGGTGATCTTTATGTTGTTATGAATGAGATAACTGGTGACAAGGCTGGTTCTGCTTCTGCTACGATCAAGGCTGGTGAGTTCCTTAATGGCTATCTTGTAAAGGCTTGGGACACACAGAAACTTGTTGTAGATGAGAAACATATTAAGTATGCAGAGAACAAGTCTTATGCTGACATCGTTGCAGGCACAACCCTTATGGGTGTTGATGCTTCAACTGGTAAACTTGAGGTAATTAATGCCGCACCTTCTTCTGGTGTTTATTTCAAGGTTACGGATAAGGTAGTTCTTACCGAGAAGGCAGTTAAAGTTAAAGTAATAGTTGTTGACGAAGTTGCTGCTGAGTAATAGAAAATTTTAAACGAAAGGATGGTTAAAATCTATGAATACATTTGAGATGAATAATGTTAGAAAAGATGCTGATCTTTTCAATGGTAAGTTCAATAAGAAATCTCCCGTTGTAGAGGTTTTCGCTGCAATGGTTAATGGTGAGTCTCTTGATCGTTTCGGCAAGAAGGCTGACGCTGCTGTAAATTACATAAAGGAACTTGGTAATAGAGCAGATTGTGGCGACACTATGGCGATGGTAGAGCTTAACACAATCAGACGTTTCGTTATCGAAGCGCCTATTATGGAAGAGATCAAACTTCTTAGTATCTTCGGTTCTTATCAGAATGTTGGTTTTGATGAGACAATTGAAAGAGAGGTATACAAGACCGTTGGTGAGAAGTCCAGAGAGCAGGCTGCTGGCGGAGATGTAGTATTTCCTGTTACAAACAAGGAAACATATCCTGTTCCTACCTTTACGGTTTCTGGCGGTTATGCCGTTGATTACCGCAAGGTGTCCATTGGTGATATGAGCAAGGAAAACGAGGGTATGCAGCAAGTTAAGGTTGACATTCTTAATAGAGCAAAGAGAGCTATTATCAAGAAGGTTTATAATGCTGTTAACAACGCAACGGGCGTTAAGTACGTTTGTGAGATGGCTGGTCTTACCAAGGCTGGTGTTGATGGCGTTCTGACCAATGTAAGAAGAAATGGTAGACCAACGGTTGTTGGTGACTATGCTGTTCTTTCTCAGTTCGCTCCTTGGGCTGGTTATGTAGGAACAATCAGTGGTAACACTATTACAGGCATTTCACAGAAGGCTCTTGAGGAAATTACACAGAATGGTCTGCTTGCTGCTTATAATGGCGCAATTCTTTCTGAGCTTGTAAATCCATATGATGAGTCTAAGCTTACTGCTGATGGAACAAATTACAAGACTCTGCTTCCTGCTGGTCTTGCATTTGTTATTCCTACCGGCGTTCAGTCACCTATTGCAACATATAGCCGTGGCGGTCTGACATCTATGACTGGTAACGATCCTAAGACTGGTAAGGTTCTTACTCGTTTCGATATTGAAATCGGTTGCGACGTTGCAAAGGGTCAGGAAAATCGTATTGGTCTTATTTTTGACACTAATGTAGGCGGATTAGACTAATAACATAGTCCTTATCAGACATTTAAAAAACAAAGCTGTTTACCGGCATTTTAAAATAGTTAAGGGGCTGTAAAACAGAACAGCCCCTTTTTATACAAGGAAAATTAAATATGTATGAGGATAATAAAAATATAAAATCTAATTTCTATTGCTATTCCCTAAAACTCTTTCATTTTATAAGTGCTTTTGGAGAAAAGTGTTATTCATCTAATATAAACTCCACAAGTAAGAAAAGATATTGGGTTTTTAAGAAATCAGAGAGATTAGATAAGATTATTAGTTTATACAACAGTGTTAAACGCGAAATCTAATTTAATTGAAATCACAATAATTAGTTGAAAAGAGGTATTATATGGCTTATAAAAAAGCAACAAATGAAGCTCCAAAAGAGGTTTCTAAGGTTAATGATGATATTGAACAGGTAGTTACAATTAAAGAAGAAGTGGCAGAACCAGAAGAGCTTAATCTTGAAAAAAAAGTTACTATTAAAAATATCGCAGGTTGGGAAGTAGGCTTCGCAAGAATTGAAGGTATTGGAGATATTAGAATTACTGCTGAAGCCAATATTAAACTTGCAAGAAGCGAAATCATTCAGCAAGTGCAAAATGGAAATAGACTTTTTACAGGTGTGGCTGGCGATGGAGATCATGCAACTTTATTTATTGATTAAATTGTGAGCGCATACCCGTGACTTTAGTTATGGGTGAGTGAACGTTTACAAAATAGTCAGCGCATTTAGAAATAAGTGCGTAGTGATAGCGAGAGCTATCCAATACTAATCTAATTGCTGGAAAACCTTAAAGCTATTCAAACCACAACATAATACCCAATGGGTATAAGTGTGACGGTTACGAAAGTAGAAAAAATTGAATAGATGGTGCAAGGTTAAATCCTAAACACTAAATAATGGGCAATCAGCAGCCAAGACTGAAAGGTAAGGTTCAACGACTATCCCTCTTGAGGGGAGTACACATAAGCGTGTGGAAATGGTTAGACCTAAACGGGTAATGCCGTAGGACAAGATATAGTCTGTGCTTGCATGAAAGTGTAAGAAGTTCATAAGAGAACTGTACAAAGAGTAGCGACTTTGTATGAACGACAACCTCAAAAACGATTGAAGTAAGTTTCTAACGATTCTTACATATGTTATTACAAAAAAAAATCCTTTATAAAAAAATCTCACAGTTAAAACTATGGGAAATACAAATAAATATTATTGATTTTTAGGTATTTCCATAATATCACCTGGTTGCACATCTAAGGCATTGCAAATTTTTTCTATTACTTCAGTAGTAATTGTTTCGCCTTTTGATAATTTAGCAAGTGTAGGTGAGGATATACCGGCTATTTTAATTAAATCTGTTTTCTTTAAATCTCTTCTTTGGAGAATATCAAATAATTTATAATACTTTATTGCCAATGTTTATTCATCTCCTTAAATATAAGTATAATATTAGTATACACTATTTTTATTGAAATGTCAATAAAGATTTATTTAGCTATTGCAAAATAAATTTTCACAAAACTATTGACAACTCTCATAATTTGTGCTAATATTATATCAGCGATAGTTAATTTAGAATTATTGCTTATAAAACAATTTTGTAGGAGGGCTAATTATGATTTGGTTTACAGACAAGTCAGATGAAAACAGGCAATTTATTGAAATTACCAAAATATCAAATATTGATGGTGTCATTGATTTGATATTAAGTAAATTCAAGGATATGGCAAAAGTAATGAGCGTTGATAGGGTTGAACCTGAAATACTCATAGAACTTTCTGAAAAGGGTTTTGCTGCACCTCTTAACCAACTCAGAAAAGAAATTAGTTACATATCGCAAGCAGCCGTTACTCATTTCACGGTTGACTTTGATGAACCAAACCAAAGGTATTATTAATTATAAGAGGAAATCTAAATGGAGAGAGCATATAAATTCAGAATATATCCAAATAAAGAACAGCAAAAACTAATTGCTAAGACTTTTGGCTGTGTTAGATTTGTATATAATTATTTTCTTGCACAGAGAATTGAAGCGTATGAAAATAATAAAATGTCTTTAAATTATTATGAGTGCAGCCATTTGCTCACTCAGCTTAAAGCTGAATTAGTATGGCTTAAAGAAGTGGATAAGTGTTCTCTCCAGAACTCATTAAAAGATCTCGATAATGCATACAAGAAATTCTTTAAGGAACATAGTGGTTTCCCAAAATTCAAATCAAAAAAGGATAATAAGAAATCATATAGATCATCGTATAGTAACAATAATATAGAATACAAGGTCAGATTTATTAAATTGCCTAAGTTGGGTATGGTAAAAATATGTGATAAACAAGTACCACAAGGCAGAATATTAAACGCTACGATTTCACAAGAACCGAGTGGTAAATATTTTGTTTCTTTATGTTGTACTGATGTCTATATTCAACCCTTACCTAAAACTAATAATTCGATAGGTGTTGATTTAGGTCTTAAAGAATTTTGTATAATTAGTAATGGTGAAATAGTATCTAATCCAAGATACCTCAAACAGTCCTTAGCTAAACTTGCAAAGCTACAAAGAGAATTATCTCGAAAATCAAGAGGCAGTTCTAATCGTAACAAAGCAAGGACAAAGGTAGCAAGACAATTTGAGAAGATTACTAATCAGCGTAGGGATTTCTTGCATAAGTTATCTACTAAACTCATAAGAGAAAATGACATAATCTGTATTGAGGACTTGAAAGTATCTAATATGATTAAAAATCATAAACTCGCAGGATCAATATCAGATGTATCATGGGCTGAATTTGTTAGACAGTTAGAATATAAATCTAATTGGTACGGCAAGCAAATCATAAAAGTAGATACATTCTTTGCAAGCAGCCAACTGTGCAATATCTGTGGATATAAGAATACAGAAACAAAGGATTTATCTTTGAGAGAGTGGATATGTCCACAATGCGGAACATTTCACAATAGGGATATGAATGCAAGCATAAATATACTTAATGAAGGATTGAAGCAATTAGCTTAATAACATATGTAAGAACCGTAGGAACTACGGGGATAGCTTGGTAAATTACTCTCAGTAGAGAGCGTACCCAAGAACCCTACGACTTTAGTCGTGGGAGGTTCAGGATGTTGCTACAAGACGTGAACTTGGTTTTGAAGATCAAAAAGTATTCACAGATGATCTTGTAAAAGATCTTTTTAATATATCTGACCTTAAAACATTTAAAGAAGAGCTTTATGATAGGATTCAAACCAGGGCGGAAAAATACGCAATCGTTAAGGCTATTACAAAACTTAAACTTAATGACTACGCAAAGATCCGTGCTATTGAACAATATACAGGCTATAATGTAAATTAAACAGAATGGGGGTTGTCTATGGCTGAAACAAACACTATAGCTGAAGAAGTATTTGACAGCTTTGAAGCCTCATTCCAAGACAAATGCATAATTCCAGAAAGTCTTAAAGAACAATGGCTGCTCAAGGCTGTTGCGAGATATTCTATTGAACTTGATCCTTTAAAATACGATAAGTCAAATAAGTGCTTTGACACAGAACTTGACCAATATATTATTGATACATTGGCGGCATTTATGAAGCAGATGTATCAAGAGAGAGAGGTTTCAAAAGTTAATAAGAGAATATCTATCGTCAGCAAAGATATTTCTGTTGACGGAAACAATGGCTCCAAGACCGCAGCTAAAAATGAGTTAGAATATGACACATCTAAATCTTTAGAAATGGTTGACAATCAAAAGCCAACGGCTTATGTATAGGCGGTGACTTTATGGCTCAGGATTGGTATTTGTTAAAATCTCCACATGACCAAGTAAGTGGATATGAAGATGAAGCATGGAACGATTTCGGGCAAGAAGGTTTTTCGGAGGTTCTTGAAACTAATATGGCTATTGATGTTGAACTTTGCAATTATGATCTTTCTGACTGTAAAACCATCAAAGCAGTTGTTACAAACAATTTACAAGATACCAAACTAAAAACTTTCACAAGACACTTACTCGTTCCAGTAGGTACTTGTAAAGCAGGTATGTACGTTAAATATAAAAACCGTTTTTGGCTTATTGTCGGATTAGTTGACGATAACACAATTTATGAAAAAGCGGTAATGACTATCTGTAACTATAAGTTGTCTTGGATTAATAGCGAAGGTAAAATTATATCAAGATGGTGTAATGTATCTTCTGCTTCTCAGTATAACAATGGTGAAACTTATGGTAGGTTTTATTACATACGCACAGACCAATTAATCATTATAACACCAGATGACGATGATTGTGTATTGATAAGCACTGGTGATAGATTTATTATTGATAGACGGTGTAAAGTGTATGAAAAGAACTTTGATGCAGATATAACTTGTGATACAAGTAATCCGGTAATGGTCTATAAAGTAACCCGATCTGATTCAGTATTATATGACTATCAAGATAGCGGTCACTTTGAGTTTATGGTTTTGCAAGATGAACAACAAGAACAAGATGGATATTATTCTGTCGGAAATCAAGGATATTGGCTTTGTAAGAAGCCGATTGAAACTGACGATAAAACAGATGTTTCATCTGCATATTATTGTAAAATCGAGGGTGACTTTGAGATATATAATGGGCTTGAAAGTAGTATATTCACAGCAAAACTTTACAATGCTGTTGGTAAAGAACTGAGTGATTTTGAACCACAATGGACTATCAATAGTGATTTTGCGGATAAACTTAATTGTGAATATGTTGGAAATAGCATAATGATCTCGGTAAATGATAGGAAATTAATAAACAAATCTTTTGAGTTGGTTCTTAGTACAGATGTGCAAGGAGCTGAATCAGATAAACAAATTATAACAATTAAATCTTTTATATAGGTGGTGGTGCATTATGAGTTATAAACCGAAATCAATAGACGATAAGGGATTATTTAAGGAGAACATTCATGCTGCACTTTACCGCAGCAAAGATATAAAAGAACTTTTATTAAATGATATAAATGGGAAATCACCTTCTCAGATTCAAAAAGAGTTTAAAGACCATGTGAAATCCCACTTATTTATAGATGATACGATTCAGGAAACAGACTCATTTATTTTCTATGATGTTATTCTTAATCGACTTGAACCACATATTAAGAATTGCAAGGTTATGATGTATGCAATTTGTCATTTGTCCATATTGGACAATTATTCAAAAGAGGGTTATCACGGCAACAGAGCAGATATTCTTTGTAAAATGATTGAAAATGCATTAATAAATGACGATGAAGTTTGTAACAGTTTCGGTATCGGAAGATTATCTTTGGACAGCATAGATATTTATAATTCTACTCGATTTTATGGGTACATAATGACATTTAATGTACCGGACTTTAGATAAATGATTGAGTTAGACTATGGAACAAGACTAAGCCCTGATCCGATAAAGCTGTCAATCGGAACTCTAATCAAGCCAAAGTTAAGAGATATATCTAAAGTAACATTTGACACATACTCTTACTATGAGTCTTTGGCTAAACTTACCCCAAAGTCTTATTATAATGCCGTAAGAAAAAATATGGGTGGTGTAGAGTATTGGGAAAGTTTATCTCTTGAGGAACGAAATAATCTTAAACTATTTGACATTATCGTAAAAGAGGCTGAATTAAAAAACTCTTATTTAGAGATGTTTAATTTCTTTTTTGTAGAGAATGTAGTAATATATGAAGATTTATTTGTTGTTCTCAAAGAGGGCATAAATGAAATATCTTCTCAATCAAATGCAGAAGATGTTCGAGGCATTATAACAAAAGAGAATTTTAATGACATTATTTTTGTCATACAACAAATTTGTTGTATTGAAGATAAGAGTAACAATGAGGAATTAAAATTCAAAAATAACCTTGCAAAAAAGTTATATTTTAAGATGCAAAAAGCAGTCGAAAAACAGAAAATCGAAAGGAAGGAAGATAAAAACTTTGAACTTCCGAATTTGATCTCTGCCGTTTCAAATTCACATCCTACGATTGACCCCATAAATGTATGGGATCTTACTGTTTATCAATTAATGGATTCTTTTAACCGCTTACAAACCAACAGAATGCTTGATATGCAGGCGACCTCTGTTTCGGTTTGGGGTGATAAAAAGAACGCCTTTAATCCTGCTTTATGGTATAAAAATCAATTCAAATAATAATAAGGAGGAATAATAATATGCCAGATTTAAACAAGGCTAATCGTCAAACTTGTGACGTTGACATTAGATTTTTAAAGGACAAAGTACCTTTCCTTAAATTTGACACGGCAAACACTACTACCGCTAGTCTGACTGGTGATAGCGTATACGCTATGGCAAAGGGAAATCGTAGAATTGCATTCCCTAACCCTGTAACTGGTACTATGAGTATTACAGCACAGGTTTATCCTTTTAAGTTCTTCTCACTGCTTTCCGATGGTGTGATTGAAACTTCTGCTGCTTATGCAGACACACAGACTGTTAAATGTACAACCGCAGGTAAGGTTTCTATAACTATGCCTACAGGTCAGACAATCGTTCCAGGCACAGTATTTGTATACCCTGCTGGCAGCTTTGGTGAAGAAGATGCTAAGATTGCGGGTACATTTGCATCAAATGAGTTTACCGCAACTGAGACTGCTGATATTGCAGTTGATTCTGAGTATGAGGTTGGTTACATAGTATCAAGAACTCAGGGTGTTAAGAAGATTTCATTTAACAATAAGAAACTTCCTAAAGACTACTTTATTACTCAGAAAACAGTTGACAAGGATGAAGATGGTCTGCTGACACCGTTTATTATGACTGCATACAAGGCAACCATTCAGAGAACATTTGAGCTTTCATTTGCTTCTGAGGGTGATCCTGCGAGTGTAACGCTGACATTAACAAGATATAGTGTCCCTGCACAGAAATGTGCTTGAATAATTTCTATTGAATTGCTGAAAACCCCTAAAGATAATCATACTACAACATAATGATGAAATAAGCATAAGTGTGAATGTTGCGAAAGTAGAAAAAAATGATTATATGGTGCATGGTTAAATCCTAAACACTATTGAAAATGGGAAACCAGCAGCGAAGCTCCGAATAGGAGAACGTTCAACGACTATTCCCTTATGGGAAGTACATAACAAGCGATTGGTTATGGAAGTGGTAGACAACCGAAAGGTTGAAGATATAGTCTGCACATCTAATGAAAGTTAGAGGAGTGATTAATTCACCGAGGGTAAGTAGCGAATACTCTTGAACAAAATGGTTGATCTGTTAGAGGACAAGGATGGAAACATTCTTGACATGGTAGAATTAACAGGCGATGCTTCTTAAACTATAATAAAAAAAAGCATGAGGGAATCACTCCCTCATGCTATTTTATTAGTAAGAGGTGGTTATTATTAGCAGAGCATTTAGCCCTTATAAATATAACATTGGACAAATATTAATTTTCGATAATCAAAAATTAGAAATAACAAACAGAGAATATCGGTCTAAAACTAAATATAAAAATAAAAAGCCCTACATATCCAACATCAAATATTATCAATATAAATGTTTAAAATGTGGAAATGAAGATTGGATTTCCGAATATATGTTGAATAATAATTGCGGGTGTAACTCTTGTTGTAAATCTCCTAAGAAAGTATTAAAAGGGGTTAATGATGTTGCGACGACAGAACCGTGGATATTGCATTTATTAAAAAATGAAGAGGATGCTTATACTTATCACAAATATAGTAAAAAAGAATTAGTATTTATATGTCCTTATTGCGGAAGAGAACATATTAAACCTCTCGGAAATGTGGTAGCAAATAGAGGAATAGCTTGTATTTGTAATAATAATATGAGTTATCCTAATAAGTTTATGTATTATTTATTAGAGACTAATCATGTTGATTTTGAATCAGAAAAAGTTTTTACATGGTCTGATAATAGGAGATATGACTTTTATATTA
>JAEIGA010003239.1_pt1 | contig 25561 bp, 22 predicted proteins | sample 9270691 | NCBI WGS metagenome assembly JAEIGA01 (sample SAMN17057246, study PRJNA624740) | gut metagenome | biome: biome; isolation source: fecal sample | host: Bos grunniens | place: China: Xizang | collected 2019
TACGGGGCTTTAAGTTAGGCGGGCATACGCCCGCGGTAATACACATTTCAGTTCCCGTCTTCGCGTCTCGCTGCACTCGCTTGCTACGCCGTAGCTGGCGCCTACGGCTCACGCGAACGTTCGTTGTCACTCACGCGAACGCTTGGGGCTTACGCCCCTACGCGCGAACGCTCGCTGTCGCTCACGTGAACGTTCGGCCTAACGGCCTCACGCGAGGAGCACCTAACGGTGCTCCAACTTCCGATTTATCGAGCTGTTTACGACGCCCGCGGTGTGGGGGCATCTCAACACCCCCGAGCCGGCGAGGTGACCGCGGCATCAACGACGGCCACGGCCGTCATCCCAATTCGTGGGGCGCAGGCGGTGGCGGGCGTCGTTTTTGCGGCGCTCTTCTTCCGCTGCGCGGCGGGCGGCATCTGCCCCTGACGCCTCACGGCTCGGGGGAGTAGCCTCATGCGCATTGAGCGGGCGGCGCGCGGCGGCCTCGAACTCCGCCTTGAGGTCTTTTTTCACCACCTCCGACTCAAAGAAGCTCTTCACAATCACCGCTGCCATACGGCCACCGGAAATCACCTGGTGCGGCTCACCCTCATACAGGGCGGCATACGCGTAGCGCGGATTATCCGCCGGGATAAAGCCGGCAAACCAAGCCAAGCGGCAATCATCGGAGGGCTTACCCCACTGGGCGGTACCGGTTTTACCGGCATTCGCCGCGTAGCTGATTTTGGCACGGTGGCCGGAGCCATTGTGCACCACGGCGCGCATGCCCTTGCGCACCACGGAGAGGTCCTCCGAGAGGTCTTCCAGATTATTCTGCACGGTAGGTGTGCATTGGTAAACGACGTTGCCGTCCATATCCAACATTTGGCGGATGAGGTGCAACTTGGGCAGCACGCGCCCGTTGGCAATGCCGGCCATGGCATGCGCTACCTGCAGCGGGGTGGCCAGCAGCGGCCCCTGGCCGATGGACATGTTCGCGGCATCACCCTGCATGAAGCTGCGGGAGTAATTGCGGTACATCCACGACTCATCCGGCACATTGCCCGCCTTGTCCGCAATGGGGAGCTCCGTGCGGGCTCCATAGCCGAAGCGGCGTGCCATCTCGCACAGGCGCTCCGCGCCGATGCGCGGCTCGCGCGTGGCTGCCACCTGGTACATGAAGGGGTTATTAGACTTTGCCAACGCGGTAATGCAGTTGATATTACCCTCAAAGTGGCTGTGGTTTTTGAAGGTGTGGCCGCCGATGCGGATGCTGTACGGGCAATTGATGTAGGTGTGCTCGTTGATGATGTTGTGGTGCAGTGCTGCCGCAATGGTGATGGTCTTGAAGGTGGAAGCGGGCGGGTACACACCGGCGTATGCACGGGAGACCAAGGGGTTGCTGGCATCATTGCGCAGGTCATCATAATCCTGCTGCGAGATGGACGGTATGAACATGTTCGGGTCATAATTCGGGGCGGAGGCCATCACCACCACCTCGCCGGTGTGCACGTCTATCATCACAAACGCACCGCGACCGGGTATCTTGCGCCCGCGGGCGTCCACTCGCTCCGTATTGCGGCGCAGTGACTCCTCCGCCGCCTGCTGCCACTTGAGGTTCAGGGTGGTCACCACCGTGCCGCCCGGGCGTGGCTTGAGCTGCAGCTCATCCAGTATCTTGTCGCCGCTCTCATCGAACATGAGTCGCCACACCCCCGGGCGCCCCGTGAGCTGGCGGTTGAAAACCTGCTCCAACCCGGAGCGTCCCTCCTGCTTCTCGAAGATGGGGTCATGGTGGTTGATGGGGCCCACGGGTAACTTGGCCTGCGTGCCGGTGTAGCCGATGATGTGCCCCGCCGTGGTGTGCGCGGGGTAGTAGCGGATGTAGCGACGCATCAGCGTGCCGTGCTCCACAGACTCCAGGCGGCTCATGAGGGGCTCCGCCTCATGCTTGCGCAGCACGGGACCTACCGGCAAGGGCAACCAGCGGCGGTGGCGGTAGTGGGAGATGAGCTCCTCATCCTTCTTCTCCGTGAGCGTAAGCCCCAGCTTCTCATACTCCGCCATTACCTTGCGCCCCAGCGCCACGATGGCTGCATCTGAGCTGTCCTGCAGCTGCCCGAAGTTGATGGCGGGCTGGTATGCCACGACGGAGGTAGCCATCACCTCACCGTTGCGGTCCGTAATCAAGCCACGCGGGGCAGGCACCGTCAGCGACATGGTGCGGGCATTCTTGCGCGTGGTAGGGTATGCTACGCGCGAGGGGTCATTCTCCGGCGGAGTCAGGTTGAGCGCACCGCCCGGCACGCTCTTGTCCTCCGCTGCCTCTGTACCCGGCAGGGTGATGGAGGGATCCGTCACAATCCCGGAGGAAAACGCATCATACGTATCCGCCTGCTGCACTCCTTCCTGATGCGCCGTCCCCCCGCCTTCTCCGCCGAGTTGCACGGTTTCCACCACCTCCTCAGCATATTCATCATCCGCAAAGGTGCCATCCGCACCCGCGGGCTGCTGAGCAGTAGCTACATGCATGGCGAGACCGGCCATCGCCAGCCCCAAGAGGGTCATCATCTGATTTACACTGCGCATCGTGCCTGTATTCTACCGCATTTATCGCGCGGGTGCAATACTACAATGCGTTTATTTGTATTCTGTGCCCCATTTTGGAGCTTTACCGCCCCCCACTGCGCGTGAAATCGGAATTTGGCGAGCAACAAAATCTATCGGAGCATGGGACTTTAGTCCCACAAATACGCGCGGGGCTAATCCATAAGAGGGACTGAAGTCCCTCGCTCCGAGTGAATGAATGTTACAAATCCCCCCTTCAACTTCCGATTTATCGCACAGTAGGAAATCAGAAAACCGAAACGGCGCATTTTTTTGCATTTTAAGACACAAGTAACTCTTGCGCAGCGCATTTTGTTATGCTACCCTGCGCCGCACAGCCATGCACGCTAACAATTTACAGATTCAATTCATTGAGCGCAGCAGCTCACTCGCACCGAGCGCGGAACACCTGAGCACCATCCGCCTGATGGCGCAGGAACTGGCGGAGTTGCTGTACCCCGAGCATGCGGCGGCGATGGTAGAGTCCGCCCTGGCGCGCGAAGCGCAGGAGCCCACCTATGTGGGGCGTGGCTTGGCAGTGCCGCACGCCCGCGTGGCAGGGCTGCCCGGCGCAGCGGTGTATGTGGCGCGCTGTGAGGAAGGCATAGCCTGGCCGCAGCAAGCGGCGGATACCGTGGTGCTGCTGGCGGTGCCGGAGGAGGCACCGGAGCTCTACCTGCAGTTGCTCAGCAAGACCATGCGCTGGCGCATGAAGGGGCAGAGCCTTGCGGAGCTGCGTGAACAACTCGCCACCGTGCTGTAAGCACCGAGCCCCCGCACTTGCTGGCGTGCTCAAATTGTCATAACGCCTGTTAGACGTGATTTTGGCTTGCGGGCGGCGGCAGAAGTGGCTAGAATGGCGCAATGCAAGGCGAGGTATATACGTGCAAAAACGGTTTGACGGTGATTGTGAACCGCCAAACGGCGTTCCCGGTGGTGTCGGTTCAGGTGTGGGTAGGGACCGGGTCTGAGCACGAGGGGGAGCACGCCGGAGCGGGGCTCTCGCACCTCATCGAGCACATGGTGTTCAAGGGCACGGAGGAACTTAACGCGCAGCAGCTCAATGAGGAAGTGGCAGCTCTGGGCGGTATTTGGAATGCCTACACCAGCACGGACCGCACGGTGTACCACATTGACGGCCCCGCCGTGAACCGCAAGCGTTTTACGGACATTTTGCTGCAATTGGTGTTCCGCCCCACCTTCCCGGTGGAGGAGTTTGAGAAGGAGCGCGAGGTGATACGCCGCGAGATGGCCATGTACAATGATGACCCGCGCGATGCCTCGTACCGCGCGCTCATCCGCACTATTTACACGACGCACCCGCGCCGTTTGCCGGTTATCGGCGAGCAAAAGTTGTTCGATGCCCTGCAGCATGAGGACATGGTGCGCTACCACCGCGAGCGCTACACCCCGGGCAATATGTTCGTGTGCATTGCGGGTGATGTGGAGCCGCAGGAGGTGTTCCGCGAGCTGGAGGAGGCCATGAGCGCCTACCCCGCCGCCCCGCTGAAGCCCGTAGCCCCGGTGTGCGAGCCTCGCCAATGGGGTACGCGCCTGCACCGCTGCGAGTTTGCGCAGCCCACCAGCAGCCTCATGCTCGGCTGGCGCATCCCCAACACGCAACATGAGGATGCCGCTCCGCTGGCGGTGCTCTGCTCTGTGCTGGGTGACGGGCGCGCCGCTTGGCTGTACAAAAAGTTTCATGATGAATGCGCGATGGCGCATGACACCACCACCAGCATCATCCCCGAGCGCTGCGGTGAGGGCACCTTCCTCATTGAGGCGGATGTGGAGCGCGACACGCGCGATGCGCTGAGGGATGCCATCCTCGCTTGGGTGGCGGAGCTGCCGCAAGCCGACTTTACGGAGGGTGTGGCACGCGCCCTGCGCCAAATCCGCGCCCAGCGCATGCGCACGCTCGCCACGGTGCAAGGGCAAGCTGCGCTGACTGCCATTTGCTGGCACCGCTCACGCAACCTGCTGGCGGATGAGGAGTGGAACCAAGCACTGGAGCGTGTGACCCCGGCGGATTTGGCTCGCGTGGCTGCCACCTACCTGCAACCGCAGCGCCTCATTGAGGTGAGTGTAGACCCCCTCGGCACCAACCCTGCCCCCACCACACAGGAAGAGACGCACGGACTGCCTGCCCCGGTGGAGCGCACGCTGCCGAATGGGCTGCGCCTCATTATGCGTGTAGATAAGCGCATACCCATGGTATACAGCCGCTTAGCCATGCTGGCAGGTTGCCGCACAGAGACGGAGCAAAACGCGGGCATTAACTCCCTGCTGGCGGAGTGCATGCTCAAGGGTACTGCCACGCGCAGCGCCGCCGAGCTGGCGGATGCCGTGGAAAACCTGGGCGGCAGCATTAACTGCTCCGCCGGCAACAACACCTTGATGCTCTATACCCGTGCCCTTACGGAGGATGCCCCCTACATGCTGGAGCTGATGGCGGATGCCGCGCTGAACCCCGCCTTCCCCGAGGAGGCTGTGGCTACGGCGCGTGAGGACATGATGGCGGATGTGATGGACTCTCTGGAGGACCCCGCCTCTCTCGCCTTCCGCCACATTCGCCGCGCCTGCTTCGGGGCGGAATCTTACGGCAACCACCCGGATGGCACGGTGGAAAGCATTGAGAAACTGACGCGAGCGGATTTGGTGCACCAGCATGCGCGCTTGATGTGCGCTGCGAACGCCGTGCTGGTCATTTGCGGTGATTTTGAGCCGGATGCCATGGAAGCCTGCGCCGCGCGCCTCTTTGCCCCCATGCCCACCGGCATGCCCGCCACCGGCTGCAGCACCCCGCAGCAAATGGCGGCGGATATCACCGTGCAGGCGGACAAGGAGCAAGCCGTGCTTGTGCTGGCCATACCCGGCCTGACTGCCACGGATGATGACCAGCTCTTACAGCGCGTGTTCGGTGAGTGGTGCCGCGACATGTCCGGCCCCATCTTCAGCGAAATCCGCGAAAAACTCGGGCTGGCGTACTATGCCGCTGCTGCAGATTTGCAGGGCACGGATGCCGGCTGCCTGTACTTCTACCTCGGCACGGCGCCGGAGTCCATACCGCAAGCCCGCGCCGCGCTGGAGGCGCTGCTGGAGCGTCTTTGCACCGAAGGCATGCCGGAGGAAGCGCTGGAGCGCACCCGCGCCACCATGCTCACCCAGCGCCTGCTCAACACGCAATCCGGCTCCAAGATTTGCGCCGCCGTCGCGGTGGATTCCGTGCTCGGTCTCCCCGCCGACTACGCGGACAAGCTCTCCGAGCGCCTCGCCGCCATCACCCTCCCGCAAATGCAACAATTCATCCGCCGCGCCCTCTCCCACCCCACCCGCACCTGGGTGACGGTGAGGTGATTATATTCTTGACAAAGCACGTTCCTTACAGTAAAAATATCAGCGCGCAGGGGTTTACGTATATGATGACTTTCTCTCGTTCCATTCTCATTACAGGCGGTGCCGGGTTCATCGGCTCGCATGTGGTGCGCCTTTTCGTCAATAAATACCCGGAATACCGCATCATCAATCTGGACGCCCTCACCTATGCCGGCAATCTCGCTAACCTGAAGGATGTAGAGAATGCGCCGAACTACTGCTTTGTGAAGGCCGACATCTGCGATTTCGACACCATTTGCGCGCTGTTCGAGCAATATGATGTGGATGGCGTGATTCACCTGGCGGCGGAAAGCCACGTGGACCGCTCCATCAAAGACCCCTTCACCTTCGCCCGCACCAATGTGCTGGGCTCGCTCTCCCTGCTGCAGGCAGCCAAACACCACTGGCAGGGTAACATGGAGGGCAAGCGCTTTTACCACATCTCCACGGATGAGGTGTACGGCTCCCTGGAGTTTGACGGCACCTTCTTTACGGAAACCACACCGTACTCCCCCCACAGCCCCTACAGTGCATCCAAGGCCTCCAGCGACCACTTCGTGCGAGCCTTTCACGACACCTACGGGCTGCCCACGCTGGTGACTAATTGCTCGAACAATTACGGCCCCTACCAGTTCCCGGAGAAGCTCATCCCCCTCTTCATCAACAACATCTGCACCGGCAAGCCCCTGCCCGTGTACGGCAAGGGTGAAAATGTGCGCGATTGGCTCTATGTGGAAGACCACGCCCGCGCCATCGACACCATCTTCCACCGTGGCAAGATTGGGGACACCTACAACATCGGCGGTTTCAACGAGTGGAAGAACATCGACCTCATCCGCGTCATCATCGCCACGGTAGATCGCCTGCTGGGCAACGCCCCCGGCACGAGTAATCATCTCATCACCTACGTAACCGACCGCGCCGGGCATGACCTGCGCTACGCCATCGACTCCACCAAGCTCAAAAACGAGCTCGGCTGGGAGCCCTCTCTCCAATTCGAGGAGGGCATTGAAAAAACCGTCCGTTGGTACCTCGATAACCGCGAGTGGATGGAAAACATCACCTCCGGCGATTACGAGAAATACTACGAGGAGATGTACCAAAACCGTTGACCGCCATGCAAAACACGCCTGACAGCGGGCAAAAGCCCATCACCGTAACCTCCCCCCTCCTGCCCCCGCTGGAGGAGTTTACGGAGCTTCTGCAAGATATCTGGCAGCGCAAATGGCTCACGAACAACGGGCACTACCACCACGAGCTGGAGGCTGCCCTGGCTGACTACTTGGGCGTTCCCTACATCAGCCTGTTCACGAACGGTACCCTCCCGCTCATCACCGCTCTCCAAGCGCTGGGGCTGAACCGCGGGGAGGTCATCACCACCCCGTTCTCCTTCGTCGCCACCACGCACTCACTCATTTGGAATGGGCTTACCCCCGTCTTTGCGGATGTGGACCCCGTTTACGGCAATCTGGATCCGGCGGCAGTGGAAGCAGCTATTACGGACAAGACAGTTGCCATCATGCCCGTACATGTGTACGGCAACCCGTGCGACAACGAGGCACTGCAACGCATTGCTGATAAGCATGGTCTGAAAATTATATACGACGCAGCCCATGCCTTCGGTGTCAAGCAAAACGGCCACAGCGTGCTGGAAGCCGGCGACATGAGCACCCTCTCCTTCCATGCCACCAAGGTGTACAACACGGTGGAGGGCGGCGCGCTCGTATGCCAATCCGCCGAAATGAAACGCAGGATTGACCAGCTCAAAAACTTCGGTTTCACCGGCGAAACCGAGGTAGTAGCCCCGGGCATCAACTCCAAAATGGACGAGATTCGCGCTGCATATGGTCTGCTGAACCTCCGCAGGGTAGATGCCGCCATAGCCGCCCGCAAACGCGTTGCAGAGGCATACAGAGCCGACCTAGCCGCCGTTCCGGGTATCCGCTGCCTGCACGACATCCCCGGCGTGCAGCATAATTACTCCTACTTCCCCATTTTTGTGGATGCCGCCACCTACGGTCGCACCCGCGATGAGCTGTACTTCCACCTCAAAGAGCACGGCATCCTCAGCCGCCGCTACTTCTATCCCCTCATCCCGGACTTCGAGGCATACAGAGCCTCCCTCTCCGCTCGCGCCGCTCACATCCCCACCGCCCGCGCCCTCGCCGATTCCGTCATCTGCCTACCGATGTATGAGGCTTTGACTGAGGCAGATGTGGAGAAGGTAGTGAATCATATCGTATCTCGCAAATGACCTCACACCAAGCAATCGGCGGATATTTTGAGCTGGAGCTCCCTCAAAAGGCGGAGTTCCATCCGAATGCCATAGCTCTCAATACAGCTCGCAATTGCTTGGAATATGTCCTTATAACCAAGAGGTACAAAAAAGTATACATACCAAGGTATACTTGTGCGGTTATTCTTGAACCTTTCGCAAAACATGGTATTGAATACGAGTTTTATCCGATTAACGACCGGTTAGAACCACAGGTGCTTCCTGATTTACAACAAAGCGAAGCCTTTCTCTACACCAATTATTACGGGCTGAAGCAAAACGTGGTACACAAGCTGGTAGAGCGATATGGTGATAAAATTATCATCGACAATGCCCAAGCGTTCTTTGCCCCACCTATACAAGGGATTGATACCTTTTATTCACCTCGCAAATTCTTCGGTGTTCCGGATGGAGGATATCTGTATACGACGGCTACGCCTTTGACCGATTTACCAAGAGATATCTCTTGGACCCGAATGCAACAACTCTTACAGCGAATAGATGAAAGCGCTGAGGTGGGATACCATCATTTTCGCAAGAATAGCGAAGCTTTGGTAAACGCACCTATCCTGCGCATGTCAAAGTTAACGCAGAGAATCTTGCGCAGCATCGACTACGAGCACGCTAAAGAACAAAGACTCAAAAATTACCAAGTACTTCATAGCGCTCTCAAAAGCCTCAATTTGCTTCATCTCGAACTAGGCTGCGATGATGTACCCATGGTCTACCCGTTCAAGACAACGGATGAAACCCTACGCCAACGCCTCATCAACAACCGTATCTTCGTAGCTACGTATTGGCCTAACGTCCTTCAGTGGAGTCCGGAAAATTCCACCGAAAACCAACTTGTTAAACAACTCATTCCATTGCCTATCGATCAACGATACAACGAGACCGATATGCAAACAATCATCAACACAATATACTCATTATGAAAGTCATCATTATTGGAGGGCGAGGAACGCCTACAGTTATCGCGGATCAAATGACCGATGCGCATGAGCGTTTTGGCATGGATATAGAAGTGCTGGGCTTTGCTTTGGACGATCTCAGCGGAGGTAATAGCATTTCAGGATATCCTATCTTATGTGGCATCCGCGAATTGCATGAAAAATACGGTAAATATGATGATGTGCGTTATGTATACAATTTATACCGTTCGGATGTTATTCAAGAACGGACAAATCTTTTATACAGTCTAAACTTCCCTATACAAAGGTTTTGTAATTTTGTACACCCTTCCGTCATGTTAGCACGATCCGCACAAATGGGATTTGGTAACATTTTATTGGCTAATGTTGTAATTAACAGCAACGTAATTTTGGGAAACTTCAATACCTTCAATTCAGGAACTCTTGTTGGTCACGATACAGTTATTGGTAATAATAACTTTTTTGCAGCTCAAGTATGCGTTGGTTCCAATCTAAAGATAGGTAACATGAACTTTGTAGGCCTTAACTCTTCACTGAAAAATTTTATTACAATAGGAAACGTCAACCTTGTGGGAATGGCTTCCAATGTCACAAAGAATCTTGATAATAATATGACCGTAGTCGGTAATCCTGCACGACCTCTTGTAAAATCTAATAAATAAATACCTTTATGATTACAATCTCTCCCATTCGATTAGAAAGCAATGAACACAAATCTACGATTAACACAACGTGTGTATCGGAATCATTACATGAAGACATTTTTTTTGAAACAGAAAAAGAAATTACGACCATTTTATGAATGAAATATGGTCGTTATTTAGAGAACAAGGAAACCAACTTACACCGTGGCAATACGCGTCAAATTTTGTTAAAAACATTCTCTATAAGTTTGGCATAAAACTTTAATTTAGTAAGTTATGATTACCATATCCAATCCCGTATATACTGAATCCGCTACATGTGCCCGCATCTCAGCTTCTGTAGAAATCTCCGCTAATCATAAATCTGAGATTTTTTTTGAAACTGATATACAATATGGTTCATATTTGACACATGAGGTTTCAGATGCATTTGTTCTAGCTGTTCTTTTACCAGCGTTAGTTACCCAACAAGGTATTGTTGTAGAGACAATATCCGACCATTTATATTACCATTTCAAAACCATCGTTTATCTTTTAGGAAAAGCATTTGAATGCAATCCAATAAAGCTTCAGGCTAAAGAGATTATCCACACTAATTTCTCACCACACGCCGTTGGAACAGGTTTTTCAGGAGGTATTGATTCGCTTTGTACATACATTAATCACACATCTGAAGAGTGCCCCTCAACTCTCAGAATTACGCATCTAGCGCTTTTCAATGTTGGGGCCTACGGAAATAACTACAACCAATCCTACCTTGATTTTTCTAAAGATCTTGAACGGGCTCAAATCTTTGCTAAAGAAGTTGGCAAACCTCTGGTTTACATTAATTCGAACATTTCAACTTTGTATACACATGAGAAAATTGTATTCTATTCTCTACGTTCTACACTAAGTTTAGCAATGGGAATATTAGCTCTTCAGAAGTTATTCCGAACTTATTACATTTCTTCTACTGGAACAATTGATGACTTTAGACTTTCGAAATTAGATCAATACTATTATGAGAGTGCTCTCGTTCAACGGCTTGGAAACCAACACTTGGATATATTCATCTCTGAGCACGATATAAATCGAGTAGAAAAAACACGTATTTTAATTGAATCTCCTCTCGCACAAAAATACTTATATGTATGCGCAGCCGACATATACAATTCAAAAAGAGGCACTAATTTCAAAAAGGATACGAGTCCTAACTGTTGCGAATGCATCAAATGCACCAGAACATTACTGGCCTTGGATTTTATGGGGGCCTTAGATAAATTTTCAGACAGATTTGATCTACATAAATGGCTCAAAGTGAGAGACCAAGAAATAGCTCGCATGTTTATCAGAAAAGAAAGAGATCACTTTGCCGCCGAAAACTGGGAATTATATACACTCTCTGGGGGATACATTACTCCAGAACAAAAAACTATAATAAATCAAGGAAATCTGAGATAAAAAATGACGGATATTTCTCTTTGAGCAGATACGCTTCCTGTAATGGTTGATTGATTTGTAGTATCTTATCCAACTCTTCTGTACAATCTGACGCAGAGGTGCGCCAGCCCTTCATCTCAAGAGCCGGTATTATTTTCATTCCAACCACATATTACCTCAACTCTTGGTGGTTGGCGCACCTCTGTACGCCATTCGCGCGACTTTTTTAACGCAGTGCCATTTTTCCTCTAAATTCCAATTTATCACGATGTTTGAAATCAAATGTAAGCTTAAACATAGCATTTTCTTCCAAATGTTTAAACCTATGGAGTCCTATTTTTCTACTCGTGAATTTATCATCTCGTATTTTCGTAAGATATTTCGAGCCATCTTTACCATGGGAGGCCCGATAAACTTTCCATTTTTTACTGCAACTCCGGCACCTGAAGCAGCAGCATCTTCAGCTAATTGCAGCATTTCTGTTGCCCATGCAATCTCTTCCTGAGATGGCGAATAATATTGATGCACTAAGGGAAGCTCTTTGGGGCTGAGTACCAGCATTCCCTCAAATCCCAGGTTTTTCCCCAGTATTAAGTTACGCTCCAAATCTTCCAAATCATGCACTCTTATATGCACGGTATCTATAGGCAAAACACCACAACTGCGAGCACCAATACTGATAAGATTTCGCGCGGTCATGATGCTCACACCTTCGTGATCATGTTTACCTTGCATGTCAGTAACATAATCCTCGCAGCCAAAAGCAACGGCGATAACGCGATCCGAAGCGGAACAAATATCTTTAATGTTAATGACCGCACCGGCTGTCTCTATAAGAGGAATTATTTTAAAGGTGCCGATAGGATATCCTTTCTCGTACTCAATCGTTTCCAAGAGTTTACCGAAGAAGTAAATATCTTGTCCACAGGTTGCTTTCGGATACATAAACCCGTGAATACCCGGCACAGTTAACTGAGTTGCGTCCCTCAACAGTTCGCCACTCTCGCGATCATTCACTCGGGGGAAAAGCATCTTCCCATTTAAATCCGAACGCTGAGCAAAAGCAATAATGTTATCACGCGCAGTTTGCTTCAACGGAGGAGGTACCGAATCCTCAACATCCAACAACAGTACATCTGCCTCGCGTCGTACGGCACTATCCAACAACTTTTCATTATGCGCAGGCACAAACATCAAACTGCGCATCAGATACACCTCATTCATTATGCGTTATTCTTTTTGATTAAAACGTGACGACGGAAGGAAAGCACATCAACTCCATGCTGATTACTTGCTATGGATTCCACGTGAATAATGCCTCTATCCGGCTTACTTTGACTTTCTCTCTTATCCAGCACGCGAGTTCGCACGTATATTGTATCGTTAACGAACACGGGATTCAGATGCTTTACTTCATCATAACCTAAATTCGCTATAGCCTTACCACTAATATCCGGGACTGTAATTCCGACAGCCAATGAAAAAACCAATGTCCCGACTACCAAAACGCGACCATGCTGATTTTTATCAGCATAATCAATGTTAGTGTGAACCGGATGATGATTCATCGTCAGCAAGGAAAAAAAGTTATTATCACTTTCAAAAATAGTTTTTGAGAGCGCGTGTACAATTTCCCCTCCTACCTCGAAATCCTCGAAATACAAACCTAAGACAGACTGTTTCATTTCTGCTACGGATTATAGCAAGTTGAAGAGTCTACGTCAATATACATTCACGTCATTTACATCTTGCACCCCCAAAACACAATCTTCATTTTTAAGAACCTTTGATGCTGACCGATTTTGCAACATTGTTGATGATATAGTCAATTTGTTCAGCACACTCGCAACGTACAATCACAGTACCGATAGAATCATTAGCACCTCTGAAAGCGCGTATATAATCTCCTTTATTTACGACAATATCAACGGAGACTATATGACTCTCCACTGATTTATCGAACTGCACCTCATCATAATTTTTGTCCTTATCAGAGTGCAACATTAAGATTGCCCAAAATCCATCATAATTACAACTTCTGATATTTTCCGGAGGCATCCCCATACATACACGAACAGCATTCTTGATAAGATTTACACCGGTTGCCATGTGCAAAACCTCTGATAAACGATTGCCACCACCACGTGGAGACACCTCCATGATGTACACCTTACCATTTACTCCGACTCGCGCCTCAATATTAAAAACGCCATTCTTCATTTTCAGCATGGAAATAAGCCGCTGAAGCTCACTTTGAAGTTCTTCTTGCTTATCCAAAGCCATGGATGAAGGCCAACTGTGGGCGGAAGGAACGTATGGATTCGGGGATTTTTCATCAAAGTATTGATTGTCGAAAGAAAAGAATTTGAACTCTCCATCAACAACAAAACTATCCGAACCCGTTGTGTGTCCTAATTTCTCAATAAACTCTTCAATAATAAACGAACCGGAGAGAGAATTCTGCATAGCGGTTTGGCATGCAGCCTCCAATTCTCGGTACGAATTTACTCTTGTTACGCCTTTGCTGCCCGCTGCATCAGTTGGCTTGACAATTGCGGGATATGTATAATTTTCCGCAGCAGTCATAGCTGCATCAACCGAATCAAACCCATAAGACCACGGACAATTAAAACCATGATTTCTCAAGAATTCGCGAAACCGAGCTTTGTCTTGCAAAATGCATACGGATTCATACGGACCAAAAGAAGGTAGCCCCATTTGCTCCTGTACATATGCAGCAGTCACCACACCGGGGTCCACAGCAAAAGACATAATGCCGTCAATTTGGAGCTCCTGTGCCAGCTTCAGTACGGCTTCTTTATCAATGATGCTGACATTGTGATATTCATCAGAATATTTGTGAGCTATGTTATCCGGGAGATAATCACATGTAATCACATGTAATCCTAATTCATGAGCAGCTTCAATAACGGGAATCAGGTAACGTAACCCTCCCAGCAACATTATCTTTTTCTTCTTCTCAGCCATACGCTTTTGCCAAGCTCAATATAGCACAATATACATACTGAAGACAAGCTCAAAGTTCTTGACAGAAAACACATGTAAAGTTATACTTCCTGCGGAACATGGGACGCGTCGCCAAAGAGACCTTTAACGGCATGAAGTGGATGTTGTTGCAAAAATGCACACTCCAACCTCTTCAGCTGGTATTCATGATGTTTCTGGCTCGCCTTGTCACCCCTGAAGAAATTGGCATATTGGGACTTACTGCCATTTTCTTTGCGATTGCCGGTAGTTTAGCCAGCTGCGGGTTTGGCTCTGCACTCATCCGAAAACAAGACCGCACAGAAGAAGACATTAACACCATGTTTTGGTTCAATGCCGGAATGAGTTTATTAATGGGCATTACCCTTTTTCTCTGTGCCCCTCTATTCGTTAATTTCTTCCATCAACCGGCACTCTTATGGTTAACGCGTGCCTCCGCATGCATGATGTTTTTCAACTCGCTGGGTAGTGTGCATTTCACCTTATACAGTTGTAGGCGAGATTTTAAGACTCCGGCTATCATACAAACATGTGTTGCCATACTTTCCATGCCACTGTGCATAGGCTTAGCCTACGCCGGTTGGGGTTCATGGTCTATTATGACGCAAGGTATTTTCAGCGGTCTTACTACGCTCGTAACTATATGGATTGTGTCGCCATGGAAACCTCGCTTCATATTTTCTCGCAAATCATTCCGAGAAATGTTCAGTTACGGCTCGAAACTGGCACTTTCCGGCCTACTGGACACAGGATTCATGAACGTAAGAAGCCTTATTATCGGCAGGTTTTACTCACCTGCTGATTTGGCTTATTACGATAGAGGGCGCCACCTTGCGGCAATGTTACCCACGACCATCTGCGGAATGCTGGGTAACGTTACTTTTCCCATCTTGGCAACCTTGCAAGATGATCCGGAACGGTTGAAACATATCTACCGTAAATACGTTCGACTTTTTACTCTCTCCATAACCTGGTTTTGCCTCTGCATGGCAGCATACGCCAAACCTTTTGTTGCCGTTGTTTATGGACCGCAGTGGGAGGCAGCCGTTACATTTACCCAACTTGTCTGCTTTACATTCAGTATTTATCACTTACAAGTGATTAACCTGAATCTTCTACAAGTACTGGGAAGGTCCGACCTATTCTTGCGACTCGAAATCATTAAAAAAGTACTAAGTCTCTCCGTAATGATTTACTGCGCCACTATCAGCGTGGTAGCCATGTGCCTCGGTGCAGTAGTATGTTCATACATCTGCTTATACATCAATTCGTACTTTACCAAGCGCCTGATTAATATGACCATCTGGCAGCAGCTCATGGATTACACCCCTTTGTTTCTTCTTGCCTTTGCCACAACTTGGATACCGGCATACTTTGTCACGCAACTTCCCATTTGGCCGATTGCACAGCTGGCAATAGGTGGGATATCATCAGCTCTTCTCTACTTCGTTATTCTTTACATCACGAAAAATGAAAGTCTTAACGATACTTTAAAACTTATACAACCAAGAATACCTACCCAATTTATAAAAAAAAGAGTCCAAACATTGATTCGATTTTAATCTCTACAGTAAGTAGAAGGCTTTTTTACCGATTTGCATACAAAACCTACCTTAAGCCGTTCTAGCAAAGTAAGTTTTTTGTATACTTGAACAAGTGGACTGGGTTCAAATGGATACCATTTGATACGTGATAGGAATTGTATAATCATATTTTTCAGAGATTTATCAACTTGTTTTTGAGAATTACCAATGTAGTTATTTACAAAAACATACCCTATTTCCTTACTGAGCAAAGTTAACAAATGAGGTGCAGAATCTAACCAATACCTCAAATGAGACACTATCGCTTTCCTAAAAGAAAAATCGTATTTAAAGTTACTGTATTTATTTAATGATTCCAACATTCGGATAACGCTTATCCATAGTTTTACAGATTTTTTATTATACTGAAGATTATTTTGATGAGTCCACGAACCAACTTGTCCACATCGATAAACGACCATTTTACGATTTATACAACAGACTTCTCCCTTTAAAGCCGCAAAAACCTGCAATGGATAATCTCCTACTAAACATTTTCTTAAAAACTCCGGAAAATCTTCTCTCAAACCAGCCCTATACATGATGCTACATGTATATATATATGCACCACCTTTAATTATAATATCATTAACATCCAACACAAAAAAATCCTTTGATTTATCACTTTTGTACTGATCAGTTTCATTCTCAGGTAAAAATCCGCTGGGTGTCAAGATATCGCCTTTTGTACATACCATTGAACATTCCGAATGATTATCCATATAGTCAACCTGCTTTTGCAGCTTATATGGATCAATCCAATAATCATCACCCTCACACAATGCAAAATATTTGCTCCGGCCATTACAAGCCGCGTCCATAACCCGCCCTAATGAACCATCTCTCTTAGAATAAAGGTTTTCAGTCTCATAAATGGGTTCTATAATATCCGGATACTTCTCAGCATACTCTCGAATAATGGCTGCACTACTATCTGTCGAACAATCATCATGAACTACAGCTTTGAACGGAAAATTTGTTTTCTGCATGACAAACCCCTCCAAACAATCACGTAAATAAGGTTCGTGATTGTACACCAAGCAGCGGATGATAACTTTGAATTTCATTCTGTCAATGCCACGCAGGGTGTGATTTCAATACAAAAATAGACGCTTTCTTCTGCATTCTCATCTGAACATGAATGAGGTGCGCCCCGTTTTCTGACCACCGGCCATGTTGTTTAGGGAATTTAGGAGCCGATGCTTGGAGCTGTGGTTAAGTTACTACTTTTTGCGTTGATTGTCAATCCTAATTTTTTGGCGATTTTGGAGCGGAGGCGTGGGCGTGTCGCGCGTAGCGCGACCCCGGAGCGTAGCGGAGGGAGCCCCGCCGCAGCGGAAAAATCGCCAAAAAATTTCGCCGGGGGGGGGGAGGAGGATTCAGACTGCTGACTGATGCTCTTCCCTCCATTCTTCTGGTGTCTTGTTACCAAGGGATGAATGCAATCGCTCGCTATTGTAGTAGCGTATCCAAGTCTTGAGACGTTGTTCTATTGCCTTCTGGGTCACATCGTCATATAAGTTGAATAATTCGTATTTGTACGTGCGCCAGAAACGCTCCATTCTCACATTATCCCTCCAACTACCCTTGCCGTCCATACTGGGCTTGATGCCCAGTTGCCGTACACGTGATAACCAGGATTCTGATGTAAACTGACTACCCTGATCTGTATTGAGTATTTGCGGTTTTCGTCCACTCGCTAACGCCATTGTCAGTGCCTCATGGCACAATTCCACGGTCATATTGCGTCCTACGCTATACCCTAAGGCCTCTCGGCTTGCCCAATCCATTACTACGCACAGATAATATGTTTTTCCTTCAACTTTCAGATACGTTATATCTGTTGTCCAGACCATTTCCGGTCTATCTATCCGCATCCCTCTGAGTAGGTATGGAACTTTGAATCGTTTCATATTATAAAGCAGAAACACAAGTCCGTGTCCTATTTTGCAACGTACAAGCCCTATACTGCGAACTACATCGCCTCCAAAGTGTTTGATTGCTCCGAATATATGTTCTATGCCACATCTGCGTTTCGCTATTGCTTTATTCCTCTTTTCTTGCCATTTTGTCAATTTCTTCTGTCCCCTAACGCGACGCTGAATAATGCGGGGTTTTACGCCTTTTTCTCTTACTTTTTGGCTGACGCTTTCGCCGAAATATCCCGAATCTGCCAGCAGCTCTGTCGTTTGAGCGGCAGCATCCTCTGAAATTAACTCAGCGCATACATTGCTGTCATGTGTGCTGGCCGTTGTCGTTTCATAATTCTCAATGATTTTTGTTTCTTCATCACTCATTACGTGAGCTTTGTATCCATAGTGTCGCTCGTCTCTTTTCTTAGTCCAGGTTGCGTCTATATCCTTGTGCGCCTTTTTCTTTTCACTCTAGGATTCCGGTGCCTTTCCGGTTCCTTTGATGATTTTATTCTCTTCCGGTGTATTCCTTTGCCTTGGTGCTTCTTGGAAAGTGGCATCCACCAGTTTTCCCTGACTACACTTCAGACCGCGATTCTTCATCTCAGCAAAGAAAAGTTCAAACAGCTGTTTTGTACCTTTCTCTCCCAAGCGTTCTCGGAACTTCCATATGGTGCGGGCATCCGGTACGTCATCAGCATAGCCAATACCTACAAAACGTTGAAAACTCAATCTATCACTGAGTTGAAACTCCATTTCCTCATCACTCAAATTATAGAGAGTTTGCAGTATCAGTATCTTAAACATCTGCACTACATCGTAATGAGGTCTTCCTTTGCTGCTGAAATGGCACAACTCTTCGAGCTTACCTCGAAATAGCTCGAAAGAGATGAACCTCTGCAATTCGTCCACCCCGTGGCGTACTGTTGTACTCCTTCGGAATCGCAACAAATCGGGCATATGCAAAGACGGTGGCAATTCAAGCTTTGGTACCATGCGCTTATTATACCACGCCGAGGTATCTTTGAAAATTCCGAAATACGTTTACACGCGACTTTTTAGAAGTTCCCTTCTAATAAACTTCTCCAACATTCCACCACACCAGAAACATCAAATCTTTTCATATAAGAGTTAATTTCCTTTATCTTATTTTTATTATTAATAGATTTTGTAATCACTTTATCAAGTTCTCGCAACAACTCTTTTTCCTCATGTTTACTTACCACAGCACCAACCTTTTCAGAAGAAATTAAATACCTAACAGCAGGAAACTCAAAAACAATAGGATAACAACCAAACATCATAGATTCCAACAACACACAAGGTTGAGATTCACAATCTGATGCCAATACAATATATTCAGCCCTATTATACAATGGCGATACATTTTTTACATGTCCGTGAAAAACGACTCGAGGGATAGCTCTTTCTCGAACCAAGGCATGCAAGGAATCACGCATTTCTCCATCCCCGGCAATTTCCAAAACCCAATCAGGATGATTAGGAGCTAACTTCTCCCATGCTTTGATAATAATATCGACATTCTTATCAGGAGAAAATCTTCCCACATATAAAATCACCTTTTCTTTAGACGCCTCATCATAACGAGGCGAAAGACCAGCAAAAGGTATAGGATTCAAAATTGAAAACACTTTATCAGTTTCAACACCGGTAATTCTCTTGAGTTGCTCTGCAATTACGGGAGTTGGAACAACTACAGCATCAGAAACTTCGAGCATTTGCTGATGCTTACGTTTTTTTTGATAATAAAACTTCCATCTATACGGATCGCATCCGAGAAAAGTTAAAATGTTAACTATACATCTTTTAAAAAAAGAGGTCGTTATATTTCTATATTGTCTGCCGCGCCGGAAATATTTTATTTCGCCATAAACGTCGAAGTGCAAACACGTAATCACCTTTGTCGATGGGCCGAGAACATATTTAGAAAAAATATCAAAATAACCGAATTCTCCTCCTTCATTGATTACAACATCTATCTCATATCTTTTACACAAGTCAACTACGGCATTTTTTCTTTCTTCCGTACTTAATTTTTCGCTGAGGATAAAATGCGAAGATGGCAGTGAGGATATATCTTCACTATCAGGTACGCAGTGAGCAAGATAAAAGACCGAAAAACCTCTTTCTTTTAAAGCTTCACCAACTGTACAGGCCACGCGCTCTGTCCCGCCCCTGTGCGGCAATAATACGTGGGGATAGGCAATTAAGATGTTCATTTCACTCCTCCGGGGTGTAGGTTTCGTTGTAGAGGTCATCTAAGGACTTGCCGTTGTGGGACCAGAAGCGGGCGGGGGCGACGTTGTAGGGGAGGCCGAGGAGCTGCTGGGTGAGAGGGGTGAGGTAGGTAGCCTCACCGTTGTAGAGCACCTTGTGCGCGCCGCAAACGGTGACCTCGATGGGCTCCGCGGTGGCGGTGGGGCCGGTGAAGGTGAGAAGGGCACCGTCTGCAAGCCCCATTTCGTGGAAGTTCATGCGCGGGCGGCGGGCAATGTAACGCTCGCGGGCGGCGGAGTCAGCCGCGGTCTCATGGCGATTGAGCACTTGCTCCACCTCGGTGGTAAGATTGACGGCTTGGTGTTGTGCTGCCAAATAATCAAGCAAGGGAAGCACCTGCTCCAGCCCGATGCGGAAGAACTCGCGGTTGGGGTTGAGGCGCTGCGGAGCAAATGCGGCGTGGAGAGCTTTCTCCAAATCTACGCAATCCTTTGCAGCGCAGGCGTATTCGCACACAAATTGGAAGGGCACAGAGGTGTTGTACAGCTCCCGCATGCGCTCATCCACCGTAGCGCGTGAGGTTCTGCCAATCTTCAGAATATCCGGCATGGCGGGGTTGGATAATACGTAAACGATTCCCTCCTTGCTCGGCGTCTGCATTTCTGTGCTTGCCATACGCGCTCATGTTACAGCATTTAAAAGCCTATGTAAAGCGGAAAAGCCCACCCCCGGCGTAAAATGTGGCAAGAAGGGTGCCGTAAACATTTTTCAATAAGTCTTGACAAATTATATTATTTATGCTATAACTTAAACATCATTTTACTCCTCACGCGGGAGTTACAAACCAACAACTACACAAATGAGTAAAGAAGATACGCAACACGACAAGGAGAGCCGGATGAACATGACGCTGGGTGGAGATGTTAAGCTGAGGGTCTCACTCCGCAGCAGGCTGCAGGGCGGGGGCGAGCTCATCGTCCAAGAATTATCCGTAGCATACCTGTTGGCGCTGGAAATAAAGGGGCTTATTCAGGATATTGCTGTGGTGGATGCCGAAACGGGTCAAAGAGTGAGCCTGGAGTGCAATTTACCGCTGGTGTATGATATTGAGGATGAAGTCCACCCGGTAAAAATTCACACCCCACATTGGGCAGATGAGCTACCGGAGGATGACGCCGCCGCGCTGGCTTTGGGGGCGGATGTGCGGGTGCAGTCCGACGAAGGAGGTGCGTGGGTGCCCGTAGAACAGGTGGAAAGCCTGCTCACGGATGACGGCCCTGTGCGCCTGCCTGCCCGCGAAGCCCGGCCCTACGATGCGCTGAAACTGGAGCCCCCCTTCCCCGGTGAGCCGGAAATACCGCATCCCCGGGCGCACCTGCACAGTGTGCTGCTCGAGCAGCACTGCACCGTAACCGCCATCTTGGAAACGCCCGACAAGCGACACCGCACGGTGCTGAAGCTGCGAGGGGTGGATTTTTAACACACCTCCACCACACTCACGCCCTCCAAACGCCTCCGGAGTTCAAAAAAAGCTTGCGGAGGCGGGTGGGGTGGTGTAGTATGGCAGGAGTACAGCTTAACATATATGAAGATATTACTAGTAAACGGTTCCCCGCGTGAGGATGGCTGCACCTACACGGCGCTGGCGGAAATGGCGGAGTGTTTTCGCGCGGAAGGTGCGGAGGCAACAATATACCACATCGGCGCGGAGCCCGTGGCGCCGTGCAAGGCATGCCGCGGCTGCGCGCGTGCGAAAAAATGCGTGATACAGGATAAGGTGAATGAGTTTGTGGAGCTGGCCAGGGAGTATGATGGCTACGTCATCGGCTCGCCGGTGCACTATGCCAGCGCCAGTGGTTCGCTGGTGGCATTCATGGATCGCGCCTTCTTCTCGGACTACGTATCCGGGCACAACAGCTTTGCCCACAAGCCGGCAGCAGCCGTGGCCTCCGCTCGCCGCGCCGGCACCACCGCCACACTGGACCAAATCAACAAGTACTTCACCATCTCGCAAATGCCCATCATCTCCGGCCGTTACTGGAACATGGTGCACGGCTTCACCCCGGATGATGTGCGCAAAGATGCCGAGGGGCTGCAAAACCTGCGTTACGTGGCGCGCAATATGGTGTACCACCTGCGCTGCAAAGAGGCCGCTGCCGCCGCGGGCATCCTGCCCCCGGAGCAAGAAAAACCCGTCTACACCCACTTCATTCACTAAGGAGAATCCCCGCCATGATACGCCGCTGCACTACCACGGTTTTGCGCCTCCTGCCGCTGTTACTGGCAGCAGCTTTGCCTTCCCCCGCTTACGCCGAGTGGGAGGAAGAGGAGGACTATGAGGAGGTGCAGGCCTTTACGGCAGAGCGCCTTATTGCCTCCGTGCGCCTCAACCGCATGCAGGAGCTGGAGCACCTGGTGGAGGTGGAGAAACTGCCGTTGGATACCCCAAATGCCTATGGCGATACCGCCCTGCACTGCGCCGTCACCGCCGGCAACCTGCCCGCGGTGCGCCTGCTGCTGCAGGGAGGGGCTACTGTGCACACCCGCAATGCGCATGGGGATACGCCGCTGCACCTCGCAGCAAGTAACGGACAGTGCGACATAGCAGGGGCTTTGCTGCAAGCCGGGGCGGTGGTGGACTCCACAGCAGGGTTTCGGTGGACACCGCTCATGTATGCCGCCGGCAACGGCCACACAGCCACGGTGCAACTGCTGTTGAAATACGGCGCTAACCCGAACGCTGAGGACAAGTTGCAACAAACTCCCCTGCTCCTCGCCGCACAGCGCCGCCAAAGCACGGCTTGTGCGCACATTTATGCCGCGGGTGGGCGCTACGGCACGGAGCTCATCTCCGCTGTGCTGGCCGGGCAGGTCAAGACGGTAGAGCACATGCTGCAAAACGGGGCAGACCCGAACGCCGCAGCCCCCCACGGCTACACCCCGCTCATGCTGGCCTGCACACATGGCTCAGCCGCCATGCGTCGGCTTCTCATGCACGCGAAAGGGGTGAACCTGAATGCCACAAACGAGGATGGCAACACTGCCCTCATCCTCGCCGCCCAGCAATGCAATGCCACCCTTCTGCAAGAGCTTATCTCCGCCGGGGCAGATGTGAACCTGTGCAACAACAGCGGCTACCCCGCGCTTTCTTATGCGCTCGCCCTCAAAAGTGAGCCCTGTACCAAGCTTCTGCTCCAAGCCGGCGCAAAATGAATGTGCGATAGAAAACAACAGGCCACGCACGAAAAAAGCGCACATTCCCTACACACGGAAGGGAATGTGCGCTATACGATTTACCTACTTGCCGCTTATGGGGTAATGTAATTACGCCAGAGGTAGACACCGCAGAAAAAGCTCAGCAGTATACAAAGGGCAGCAAATAACAGCACCATTATACCGATTGCTACACCGGCACCGGTAGTAACAAGGTTTTCCCTTTTGTCTACTACACGCTCATTGCCACAACCATCAACCTCAACGGTATAGATATACTCACGCTTTGAAGCCAGAGCAAAGGCCGCCAAAACAGAAGCAATGCCGATACTCAACGCAGATTTGGAGACAGCATCCTCCGGTTTTGCCACCGGCGTATAATACTTTTCTTCCCAGTGTTTATAATTGGGGCGCAGAGTGAGCATAAAAAAGATAATCGGCACCACAGCATAGGCGGCGCACAGATAAAACTGCATCATATTGGAGGCTAACCAAGCGATGAACGCTAAAAACAAGGTAACCAACACATACACACCGAAACGGGCAGCGGGTCGCCGCAGCGAGGCAAAATTGATAGCCTCTTGCAAGTGAGCCAATACCTCCATATCCGCCTCTGAGGTGGCAGACTCTCTCAGTTCCTTTTCCAAGGTTGTGGCATCGTTATAAGCTGCTGTAGAGTTAATAGCAGGCAGCAGCTCTCGGGAAATCAAGGTTATTTCCGTAGGCAGAGTGGAAAGGAACAGATGCGCCTTACGCCCGGGCTCACTCAAGTCGTTCTCATCAGGAAGAACGGAGCTTTTTTTGCCTTTATCACGCATCTTGTAATCATGAATGTCGCACCACAAGAATAGCGCTATCACGGGAGTAAGCCACCAGACTTTATCCAGCAATATCACCAACCACAACAAACCGTAAGACATCGGGTTGTCATTTTTCAATGATTCCATATAGAACACTGCTGCCGTACGGTGGGGTGCGGTGAATGATACTTCGGCATGATCAGCATCTTCTGCTTTTTTCTGAGAATCCCACGTATCAACTGGGCTCTTTATGTCCCAATAAGCACAGTGACCGTGGACAAGGGAAGCCCAACCATGTATGTGCAATACTCCGTTACACCGGGCAACATAATGGCCATCCCAAGTTTCTAATTGAGTGGCTCGCAGGTACTCATCCCCCTCCATTTCGTACCAATAAATCCTAGAACGAACAGCCTCATGGAAAAAGTTCATCTCCTGCAGCAGCTCATTCGGTACAGAATAAATGCTGATTTTGAGTCGCAGTGCACCGGGTGCGTTATCGGCCGGGAAATGCGCAGGCGTATTCAAGCAGTTTGATACGCAAATATAAGCTTTGTTGGGATCAACGTTCTTGAACTCGCTTAAGTATTCAGCGGTATTGACGTAACTGCCGAAGGGGTCAGAGAAAATAGCACTGCGACCTTGCGGTGATTCCGTAATCGTATGCAGAGGGAACTCTCTTGTTGTTTCACCTTCTTTCGTGCCAAAACGCTCCAACAGGCGGATGAGCGCGGGGTATATCTCGTTCTGATAGGTGGCCAAAGCAGACGGATGCATATAATGCCCGGTTTGCCGCTTACCTTCAGGAAGTTCAAAGGGGAGGGTGGTAAAACTTCTATAATCGTCTCTATTCACACCATCCCGCAAAACCAGGATACCGGCTCGCAGGCTATCGGCTGCTTTCAGCTGCTGCACCTGCTCTGCAGTGGTATTGAGTTTTTTCTGCTCATATTGTGCGGCGCGCTCGTCAAAATCGCCGGGGCCATCCTCAACAAAGCACATTGCCAACATGAAGACAAACACCGATACCGTTACCCAAAAACAGACTCAGAGAAAGGTTAAAGGTGATAATATGCAGCCTAATAGTTTTTTCATATAATCATTTATTTGCCATTGAAGAGAGAGAGCCGTTGCATGTTACTCAACACCCATTGGGCTACAACGGAGTCTGCATTATAACATCTTCCTCACCGTTTCGTCAATGGCATTTTTAAGGGAGCAAAGGGCTTTCTCCGCTTTATCAAGCAATGGAAATAGAAATAACGCCTATTTAAGTTTTCAGTGGATTGCAAACTGCTCGATAAAGCGGAAGTTGAAGAGGTGATGGTGGGGGAATTTTGCGAGCGTTAGCGAGCGGAATTTTGAACCCGCGTCAGCGGGTGACCTAACTTAGCCTAGGGCGTAAGCCCTAGGAAATGGGTAAAAAACAAATTCGAACCCGCGAACCGTTGAGGCTTGCCGAAACGGTATGCGGGTGGCATAACCCTCCCGGAGCACGTAAGTGCGAAGAAATCCCGCATGCATTAATTCGTCTTATGACATCGCATTATCAATGGGATATTAACGCACAAACA
>JAEIGA010003240.1_pt1 | contig 25560 bp, 20 predicted proteins | sample 9270691 | NCBI WGS metagenome assembly JAEIGA01 (sample SAMN17057246, study PRJNA624740) | gut metagenome | biome: biome; isolation source: fecal sample | host: Bos grunniens | place: China: Xizang | collected 2019
ATTGGAAACAATGGCAATCTCAAAATATCTGATGAATACGAAAAACAGCTGAATTCCATTAAGCAAATCCAAGAATATCGTGAGTTAATGGCAAAAAAGAATATATACAAAGACTCCGATATAAGTTTTGGTGGTGCTGGAAATAGGTATCGTGCTGATCTTGAGAAAGAATTAGATGCAGTAATTGATAAGTGGTCTAAATCTACTGATGAAGCTGAAAGATATTATGCTGTACAACTTAAGATTGAAAAAGATCTTATGAATAAACGTATTGCTGATACCGTAAGGAAAACTCAGCAGTCTACAAATACTGCAATTAATGTGGATAATATTGCACATCCTGTAAATCAAATGTCCTCTGAAACAAATGCGGCAAATGATTTATTAGGAGCTATTACCAATATTATAGATGCGGTAGATAAAAAGACCAGAGCGTTTGTACATGAACGTGAAGTTGTACTTCCCGCACTTGATCAGGAAGCTGATGTATTAGTTCGTTTGGAAATTATTCTTAAGAGTATAAAAGAAGTTGCAGAACAAGTATCTGGATCATTCGGTAATATCAAGACTCCACAACTTGGAATTAAGTGGGCTTCAAATGTTAAAGATGTCTTTAAAACTGATGATATGCATACGGCAATTACTAATCTTAAATCACTTGCTGGTGCAATAAATGGTATTAGTGTAAAAGATGACAACTTCCTTACACAGCTTGCTAGTATATCTAAATATGAAACTGTATTAGCTAATCTTGCTAAAGTTCTTAATAGTTCTGAAAATAAAATTAAAGCCGCTACTGGTAATAATAATAGTAATGTCACGAAAAAGATTGATGCTCTTGATAAACTCAAATCTAAAATTTCAACTGCAAGTTCTAGTCCGTGGTTGACAGATGAGTTTAAATCATCGGAAGTAGAACCGCTACTTGATATTATAAAAGAAGTTCAAAGTAGAGCTGACAAAATATCTATTGAGAATTTAAGATCTGAATTTAATGCCGTTAATGATATGGCTAATGAATTATTAGCCAATATAAAAAATATAAATACATCTTCTAAAAAAGATTCTAAAAATTTATATAATCAACGCATGGATATAGCGAAACAGATCAACGAATATCAGGTTCAAAACGCTAAGAACTTACAAATTACTGCGAGTCAACGTCAGGCTTATGCTGATAATGAAGAAAAAATCAAAGACCTTCTTCAGCAAGAAGCTTATTATACTGCTGAGATTTCTAAACTTCAGGTAAGAGATAGTGCGGCAGATGATAAATATGCAACTTATGTTTATAATTCTGCGAAAGCACTCAAAGAATTAGAAGCAAGTGTTGCAAATAGCGAAGATACAAACGGACTTAAACGTGTTTCTAATGAACTTAGTAATCTTGAAAAACAGTTTCTTAAAATAGAATCAAATGGAAAGTTATCTCAATTATTTAAAGAAAACGAGATTACTCCGTTTATAGCAAAAATACGTCAGCTTTCAGAATCATTATCTGATATATCGCATGATGATGCTGTAAGGCAATTATCATTACTCAGAGAAGAAGCATTAAAGCTTAGCGATCCGAATTTATTAAAAAGTAAATCTATTGTTGGAGTTGATAGATTACATACGATTAGTACTCAAATAGATGAATTTGTTAAAGCAAATTCTAGGATGAGTAGTTCTTTAAAAGAACAGTTTAGTCAATTATCATCTACTCTTCTTAAAGAGGGATCGTTAACTGAAGAACAAGTTGCACAGATTATTGCATCGTATCAAAAGTTAAGACAAGAAGTAAATAATAGTGGACAAAGCGGTGTCGGTTTCTTAGATTTATTTAGTAAGAAATTACGCTCCGTTAATGCTCAGCTTCTTGCTTATTATTTATCTTGGGCTGATATATTAAGATATGTTCGTACAGCTGTTAATGCGGTTAAAGAGATAGACTATGCTTTGGTTGATCTCCGTAAGACAACTACTATGTCCGCTTCAGATCTTAATCAGTTTTACTATGATGCGAATGATGTAGCAAAACAGATGGGTATCACTACTGCACAAGTAGTTGATCTTGCAAGTTCATTCTCCAGACTTGGTTATTCTTCAAAAGAAGCCGCTACTGGAATGGCACAACTCGCTGGTGAGTTTGCATTGATATCTCCGGGTATGGATACCGAAGTTGCACAGACTGGATTAGTATCTATACAGAAAGCATTTGATATTGCAAATGAAGACCTTAAAAGAGAAATACTTGACAACATTAATATCATTGGTAATAACTTCGCTACATCAAATGATGAAATTGTAGCTGGTCTTGAACGTAGTGCATCGGCAATGTCCGTTGCAAATAACAGCTTGGAAGAAACAATTGCTCTGTTTGCTTCCGGTCAGGAAATCACTCAAGATGCTGAGAAGATGGGAACGGCATTACGCACAAAGAATTGTGCGTTGCATATAGAAATATGTGCATAAGAATATATTTAACTGCTGGTAAAATGTAAAGTCTTACTGCCACAATTACAGGGAAACCATGTAATGATGGAGTGAAAACAGAAAAAAGTGTAAGAATGGTATATGGTCAAAAGCCTAAGTACTTTATTAATCATAGTTCAGCAACGAAGTACCCTAACATTATCCTTAGCCAAAGGACAGATAAGATGAGGGTAAACGCTCAACGACTATTCCCCACATAAGGGGCTTAGATAAAAGAATAAAGGTTGGCAATCCTGAATAATCTAAGAAATAGAAGTACGGCACAATCGCAAAGGTGTCGGTGAAAACCCGTTAAATGGAAAAGGTATAGACTCTGCTGTAAAGCGTGTTTAAAATATAGTCTCGACTTATGTGAAAACATAAGAATAATTAACAATATGATTTGTTAATTATTAATAGATGTTGCGAATCTATTTAAGATATTTGAATCTCAATGCGTATTAGGGGCTATGACGAGGAAACCGAAGAACTTTCGGAAGACCTCACCATGATAACCGGTAAAATAGCTGATCTTACTCGTACAGCTAAAAAGCCTATGGGCGTATCACTTTTTGAACCCGGTGATCCAAATACATACCGTTCAACTTACGACATCTTAAGAGATATTAGTAAAATCTGGGATGATCTCACTGATAAAAATCAAGCAAAGTTACTTGAATTATTATTCGGTAAAACAAGAGCTAACCAAGGTGCGGCAATTCTGACAAACTTTGAGCAAGCCGAAAAAGCAATGGATACAATGAAGGATGCGGCTGGTAGTGCTGACCGTGAAATGCAGATTTCATTCGACAGCATTCAGTATCACCTCAACGAACTCCAGCAGACATGGGTAGGCATTGCTCAGAAGTTAATGGATAGAGGTGCGATCAATGACTTTATTGATGCCTTTACCTCTATTTCTGAAGTTTTAGGTACAATCGCTAGCTCAAAAGAATCATTAGCTGGTACGGCTGGAGCATTAGCTGGAATAATAGCATCAATTAAAGGTTATAATGCTTCGTCTTTAGTACAAGGATTATTTAATGGTGGTATTAATTCTAATAAGTTTGTAACTTCTAATGATCTTGACTTATTCCGTCTTTTTACGCAAACCGTAGAAGGACAAGCTGGTACATTTACTGAGGCAACATTAGCATCGAAGAATTACCAAGCAATGTTAAGTCAATTGTCTCCTCAAGCTCGTGCCGTTGCAGAGAATACAAATAAAGCTGGAGTATCTGTAAATGCATTTGGCGAAGCATTAAAAGCGGCAACCTTATCTGAAAAAGCTATGGTAGTTGCTACCAATGTTCTTAAAGGAGCTTTAAATGCTGTTGTAGGTATACTTGCGGCACTTGCAGTTTCTGTTGCAATTAAAGCAATTGACGACTTTATACATCGTGAAGAACGCATGGCTGAAGCGGCTAAAGATGCCAGAGATAAAATTGCCGAGCTTAATAGCGAACTTTCCTCTAAAGAAAAGACAGTATCTGATCTATCATCAAGATATGCTGAACTTGCACAAGAAGTTGATAATCTTGGTACAGCTTTCCAGAGTCAGGGTACATTGTCAAATGATGAATACAAAGAATTTCTTGATATAAGTAATCAGTTAGCGGATACCTTCCCTACTCTTAAAGTTGGAGTGACAGATAGCAATGATGCAATACTTAATCTTAATGGATCTGTTAATGATATCACTACTTCTCTTCAGAACTTATTAGACGTAGAGAAAAAATTAGCTAATCAGGAAATACTTGCAAATGCCGATGCTGTACTTGAAGAATCTAATAATAAAGTTAACGACAAACAAAATAAGTTAAATACTAATAAAGAAAGTCAATTATTAGTAGATAGTATTACAAATGCTATAACCGGTAGTGGCAACGGAATAGTTGGTAATATTAAACGTGGAGAATCTTGGGATAATTTTATAGCCGAATTAAATAAGGCATTAGGCTCTGATATTAACGTAAATAATATTCAATCAACTGTAAATGGTGGTTTAGACTTAACTCGATTAAGTGATTCCGATAAGCAAAAATTAATTAAATTTTTAGCAGATTATCGTAATGATTTATTGAACGAAATGACCACTACTAATGCAGAATTAAAATCTGCACAAAGAGAATATCAAGATGTCTTAATGGCTTATGCGGAAACTAATCCTACATATCTTGATAATCTTGATGAAACATCTCAGGCTATTGTAAGACAATTTGCAAGCAATTTTACCACAGATATGCTTCCAGAAGGTATTGATCCTAACGTTGCAAATGATGTTACAAGTTGGTTTGAAACTAATGTTATAAGTGCTATAGCAAATGCTAAGCCTGAAATGAATGAAGCCTTTGTTGCTTTACTTGATAGTTCTATCACAACTGAAGATCTTGACACTTACTGGTCTAAAATTCAGGCGAACTTTTCCGAAGACGATCCTATTAGAATTTATTTTCAATCTATAATAGATGGCGAAGAAGCAAAAAATAATAATGTTTTTAGTCATCTCGGAGGTACAATTGAAAATGATGTTAATCAAAGAGAAACTCAAAAGGTAAAAGATTATGTCACTAATCTTTCCGGTGATCAAAAGAGTTTACTTCTTAATGCTAAATTTGATCAGCAAACTTTTACTAACGCCAAAGAATTTATAGATTGGATTGAACAGCAACTTACTCAAGCCATTGGAGATTCTGCAAAAAATGCTGAAGCTACAGTAGCTCAGACGGTTAAAGATTACAATATCGATGTAACGCCTTGGATTAACGGTCTCGGAGATGCATATCTCAAGATATTCGAAGACGGCAAGTTCTCAAAGGATTCAATGAAAAATGTAGATGATGCTTTACTTGAAAGCATCAGAGCACAGTTCGAACAAATTGAATCTAATGATAGAGAAAATGGTGGACTTGGAGTTGACCTTGATAATGCCGTACTTGAAGATTTCTTAAAAACTTTAAGTGACGTTAATTCGACACAAAAAGAGGTACAGCAAGGTTTTAATGATTATGCAACTATGGTATTTAATGCCGTAGGTGGCATGAAGGATTTTAATACTGAAACAGCTAACACTCTTAAACAAATGATGAGTGAGTCCGGTATCTCTAATGCTGATGATATTGTTGATGGATATACAGTTGCTTCTGAAACTGTAGAAAAATTTGCAATCGAACTTGGCAATGCGACAGCGGCTGGTCAGAGTGCTAATGCTCAAGCAATACAAACAGCTCAAGCAAGATTAACCGAAGCCAATGCAACGGATGAATGTCGTATGGCGGCATTCCATTATGCTTACGAACAGCAACGTGCGGCTATGGTTAACTTAAATGTTGAAGGTAAAATCTCAGCATTGAAGACTATAGCAAATGCTTACTTAACTGCGGCTCAAGCGGCTGAAATATTTGGTGATGCTCAGGCGGGTACTGGTATAACTGGTATGCAACAAAGGAGAGATAAGGCGGCAAAGTCTGGTCTTTCTGGAACTGCATTAGCCGAGATGGATAAAGCCATTGCAAACAAAGAACGTTCAATAGAGAAATCTCTTGAAGACGAAATCATGCTTAAGTTTGACGACTATAAGAGCATGGGATCTGGAGGTTCTTCTCGTGGTGGTGGCGGTGGACATCAAGAAAAAGAAAAAGAAGAATTTAAAGAGAATGTCGACTGGATACAGCGTACTATCGACATTATCGAACGCAAGATTACAAATCTTGGTAAGATAGCTTCTGCTCAATTCCTCACTTGGGGACAAAGACTTGGTGTTATACCGGATCAGTTCAGTGCGATCACAAGGGAGATGGATGTTCAAACTGCGGCGGCTCAGGCTTACCAGCGTGAAGCTGATGCAATTGGACTTTCTCAAGAATATATCAATAAGCTTAAAAATGGTGAACTTGACATTGAAGAAATAACTGATAAGGATCTTCATGAGAAGATAAAGAATTATCAGGAATGGCAAGATAAGGTTGAGGAATGTACCGACAAGATACAGGATCTCAAAGCTGATCTTGCTAATCTCGCTCAAGAAAAACTTGATAAGCTTATGGCTCAATTTGAGTTTATTACTCAGCAGATAGAACACGCAAATAGAGAAGCCGAGTTTACTCGCAATACCGGTAACTGGGCATCTGGATATGCGGCTATCGATAATCAGATTGAGAATACATATTCTAACATTGCCAACCTTCAACAGCAACTTGCAACAGCACAGATGATGCTTAACGAGGCGGCTAAATATGGCGTAGAACAAGGTAGCGAACAATGGCAGAATATGGTTAACAATGTTAACTCTATTCAGGAAGCATTGCTCGAAGCACAAGAATCTATACAGGATTTGGCTAAGGCTAAATTTGATAGACTTGTAACCAAGTTTGAACGTATGGCACAAGTAATTGACCATACTACAAGTCGTATTCAGGCACTTCAAAAAGAAGCGGAATCTGAAGGTTATTCAGCGGCTGTCGGATATATCACAAGACAGTATGATGATGAACAAAAACGTCTTGAAGCACTTCGTGAAGAGCAAAAGAAATTACAGGAGAATATGGTTAAAGCTGTTCGTAACGGACAGATTAAGCGTAACTCTGATGTTTGGTATGATATGCTCAATCAAATCGAAGATGTGAGAGATGCTATCTGGGAATCCACTGCGGCACTTGCTGATTTTCATGATCAGTTAAGAGAGCTTGATTGGTCAAGATTTGATTATCTCGAAGAAAGATATTCAGCTATTAAAGATGATAGTGATTTCTTAATCGATCTTATCGAGAAAGAAAAGGATCTTTATGAGGATAATGGTAACTTTACTAATTATGCTACTACTTCGCAAGGACTTCATGTTAATAATCTTCAATTGCTTCAAAAGCAAAACAAGGATTATCTCAATGAGTTAAGTGAACTTAATAATAAACTTGTAGACGATCCTAATAATCAAAAGTTATTGGATAGAAGACAAGAACTTATTGAACAGCAACATGATATTGTTGATGGTATTACCGAAGAAAGACAGGCAATTAAAGAATTAGCTGAAGATGGTTATAAGACTTTCCTTGATTATCTGCAAGACATCATAGACAAACGTAAAGAGGCTATGAATGCCGAGCGTGAGGCTTATGAATATTCGAGATCTATCAATGAAAAGACAAAGAATATAACTAACTTCCAGAAACAGATTGCGGCTCTTGGCGGTGGTAATGACCAGTCCGAAGAGACACGCTTACGCTTACAGCAATTAAACAATGATCTTATAAAGGCTCAAGAAGATTTACAAGATGCCGAATATGATAAGTGGAAATCTGATCAAGAAGAAATGCTTGATAATATGTACGCTGATTTCGAGAATCTTATAAATCTTAAGCTCGAAGATTTAGATGGTCTTGTAAGAGAAGCTAAAGATGAAACAACCAATGCGGCTTCTACTATATCTCAAACAGTACAAAGTGTTGTTTCTGAATACGGTGTAGCACTTACTGATTCTCAATACGGTATAAGACCTATAAATGAGACATTAACACAAATTGCTGAAGACGTTCATGATATGATGGTGGCGGCAGATGAGAGAGCTGAAGACGGAGATATTGTTGGTGATATCTTCGTAAAGCGTAAATACAGTGATAAAAAGAAATCAAAGCTTAAGACTACGGTAGCTGATGTTGATACAGCAAAGAATAGTGCAATTCTTAAAGCTGTTCAATCGAAGCTTAAGTATAATGACTTTGACTGGAGTACAAGTGCTCTTGCTTATTACTACTCTGCTTTGGGATTTACCGACACTTATAAGAATGATGCATTCCACAACAGGCTTCTGTACAACGAGCTTGAGAAGATGGGTTATTCTGAAGGTGGTACAATCGGTGGTCTCATTAAACGTACAGGAGAAGATGGATTTGTACTGGCACAGACCGGTGAAGAAATCCTGTCTCTTGACAAGATTAAAGAAATGCAGAACGTATTTACAGCTATGCAACCTCTTGCTAATCTTGCCAAAGCTGGCAACTTGAATAGCGTTGTTGAAGGAGCTACAAAACAGAATATTGGTGGCAACACTATGAATGTCGGAACTATTAAGTTCGATCTTCCTAATGTTCAAAACTATTCTGATTTTGTCGCTCAGGCAAAAGCAGATCCGAAATTCGAAAAGCTTATACAGCAAATGACTTTTGGTAATGCTATGGGACAAAATCCTCTTAAGAAGTACACGATATAAAACGTTTGAATCCCAGAGCCTCAGAACTCTGGGATTTATTTTAGAATGAAAGGATACATACTATGTTTTTAGAAAAGAAAATTAAAAGACAGGGCGAAACTATTAAGAGACTGAGGATGGAAAATACCGGTCTTAAAGAAGAACTTGATAGTATTAAGGATATTACTGAAAAGGAAAAGCTACTTGATAAACTAATTAAGAAAAATTACATGTATATAGAAAAATTCGATAAGGCAATTAAAGATTTAGAGGAAGCAAAGAGGAACTATATCAAACAGGAACGTGAATATAAAACTCTTATAGCTAAAAGTAAAAATGAAATGAATGCGTTTATGAAAGGTATAGGGGTACGAGATGAATGAATATATAGATTTTGAATACAGCGGAAAAAGATTATCGGATTTCATGAGCATGATCGGAAGTGTTGATGGAGGTGGTAGTATTGAATCACTTGAATCTGGAAATATACTTTCGATGATCGATGTAGAAACGCCTTATCTTAAACGTATGAGAAATATTAATTCTAAATATGGTGAAATGCTTTCAAGAGAATATACCATTATTAAGAATACATGTAACGGAGAGCCACTTGATACTTACTCGATGAATGAGTGCAACGCAATAATGCGTTGGCTTAACCAACCTACTTATAGGAAGTTTAAACCTATATATAGTAGTGAAGAATGGAGCGAGGTTTATTATAACGCTACTTTTAATGTAACACCTATTGTATGCGGTGACGAAGTAATTGGATTCAATCTTCAAATGACTACGGATGCTCCGTTTGGTTATTACCCTGACGTAGAATTAAGTGGTACTTGTCCTTTTACAATTGAGGATACATCTGATGAAATTGGATACATATATCCTCATATTGAAATTACGGCACATTCGGCATGTGCCGAACTTCGATTAATTAATAGTAAAGATCCTACACATTATACAAGAATTAATAATGTAAGTGCTAATGAGACAATTACACTGGATGGCACTAATCAACTTATTGATACCGGTCTTACTCCGCATAGTGCTTTGTATAATGATTTTAATTTTCAATTTCCAAAAATATTTAACAAAATGAGTGAAGATGGAATAGATGACAGAAAGAATACATATACAGTTACCAATGGAGAAAGTGGTGCTGTAAATGCAGATATAGTAATAAGATATACGCCAATATGTAAATTTGGACTTTTATAAGGGAGGTGATTAAGTGTTTGATTTTGATCATATAACAGTTGTTCTGTCAAATAGAGCACATGAACATCTTGGAATCTTACATAATATTGATCAAACATCCGTTAATATTACTACCGATATGATAAATGGAAACCAAATATCATTTGATGTATATAAGGAAATGGATGGAGAAGTAGAACCATTATGGGATAAAATCGTAGACTTGAAGTATGTGTTTATCCCAGAACTCAACGAGGGCGAAGGAGATTATCTTTCAATTACTTCTAACCTTTCGGATTCTATATCTGAAAAGAAATCCATAACGGCAATGTCTGCCGGTATACTTGAACTTTCGCAGACACTGATTTCGATGGAAGTTAATACTGAAGCAGATATACTTCGTGAGGATTATGTAGAACCTACTCTATTCTACAATCCTGAAAAACCCGAAGCTTCATTGCTCAACAGAATACTTTATAAACTTCCTCAATGGTCAATAGGTCATGTAGATTATCAATTACAATTCTTACAGAGAACTTTTTCTGTAGCTGATACAAGCGTATGGGATTTCTTAAGTGGTGATGTTGCTACACAGTTTGAATGTTTATTTGTAATAGATAGTATTAATAAGACCATTAACGCTTATGATCTACTCGTATGGTGTGACATTTGTAAGACAAGACAGGATTTTTATTTTTCAAACGATAAAGATCATGCAATGATTACTTGTCAGAATAGTTCAAGTTCACCAATACCTATGACGGAATACGCATACGGTGATGGAAATAAGAGAGACTTTCCATTATCTAATACGCCTTTCGTTGATGCAACACATCCTGATACTGTTCAAGTATATAAAAATAATGTACTAGTTACTTCGGGATATACTTATCATACACAAGGCGGAAATAAGGTAGTAACATTTAGTACTGCTCCTTCGCAAGGTGAAGTTATATCATTTAAGTATGATATCATGCATACTACTCAAGGACTTCAGTATTATGGCGAAGATACTACTATACTTATTGATAAGGAAAATCTTACTAACGAGATACAGCTTTCGGTACAGAGTGATCAGATAAAGAATACATTTAGATTGTCCGGTGGTGATGATCTAATGACTGCAACAATTCAATCATTGAATCCAAATGGATCTGATTATATTACAAAGTTTAATCAATATGATTATGATGATATGCCTCAGGAATTAGTTACAAAACTTGAGCAATATCAAAATTTATATGACAGTTTACAGCCTCAATATCAGAATATCATGATGGGATTGTTTGATGCTCTTGATAAAAAGATATATTACGAGAGTGGTATGATGCCGTATAACGAGTTTACTAATCCTACTCTTAATGAAACTATTACAAGAGTAAGAAGTAATGTTACTACAGCCGCATTATCTGTTTTAGGCACATCTACTTCCGAAAGTGTTGTTACTAATACTATAAAGAATTTAGCAAGAGTATTTGTAAATACAGGAATTTTTAAGGTTGAGGTTAATGAAAATACAGTACAATGGACTCCTCCCTCTTCGTCTGGTGGAACTGGACTTTGGAGTGGCGAACTCATTATAACAAAATATAAAAATGAGGAAGAGTCTGGAAGTACAGGAGTATTAACAGTAACTGTAACTTCTGATAGAGGAACATATCTTAATCAGAAGATTATGAAAAACCTTATTAAAGCAGATGATAATGATCTTACATATAATGTTCTTTCTCAAAGTAGTGCTAACAATTATCAGGCATTTAGAAATGCAATTGCTCAATATGGTCTTGTTAGACTTGCTTCATTTAGAGATGCTTTACAAGGATGTCTTGATATTCTTATTCAAGAAAGAGCAAGCGACACGGTATCAGAATTTAGATCGACATTATATGTTCCTTATCAAGAAAAGCTTAATATTGTTATTGCTGAAATGAATACTCGTCAGAATACTGTAGATTACTGGGAAGATCAAGTCGAAGTTTATGAAAACGATCGTGATCAAATACAGCATCAGCTTAACCTTAGTGAATTTCTTGGTGATAGATTATATAAGATTTATTGTGCTTATCGTAGAGAAAATACTTATCAAAATAGTAACTTCATATCTGATGGTTTAGAAACGAATGATTTATTTAAGAGGGCTGAGGAATTTATTGAACTTGCTACAAAGGAACTCGATAAAGCCTCTACTCCTCAGTATACGATAACTACAACGCTTCATAATCTTATTAATTATAATCCTGACTTTGCACATATAAAGGATAAGTTTAAGATTGCTAACTGGCTTCGTGTTAAGATCGATGATGATATATATCGTTTAAGGCTTATGTCGGCTTCGATATGTTTAGGAAATCCTGAGAGTTTAACTGTAGAATTTTCAAACATCACTTCTTATCATGATGTAATGAATGATGTACAGTCGGTTCTCAGTAAAGCTCAGTCTATGGCAACCTCGTATGATGCCACACAGAAACAAGCTGGATCAAGTTATCAAGTATCTAACTCTGTAAGAGATTTTTATAAAACCGGACTTTTATCAGCCATGAATACGCTGAAAAATAACAATAGTGAAGAAATCACTATTGACAGATATGGAATTCTTGGCAGAGATTACGATATGGATACCGATGCTTATAGTGGCGAACAAGTAAGACTTACTCATAATATGCTCGCATTTACTTCTGATGGATGGAATACCGTAAACCTTGCATTGGGTAAACATGCTTATACAGAATACGATAAAGTACAGCAGAAATTTATAGACAAAGAAGATTATGGATTATCGGCTAGATTTGTACAAGCTGGACTTGTAAGTGGTACTCAAATAATCGGTGGCGATATATATTCAGATAATTTTGCATCAGGTGTTCAAGGTACACATATTAATCTTAAGAATGGTACATTTGAAGTTGGTGGTGATAAACTTACTTATAATGGAAGTACATTAAGTTTAAGAGGAAATATTACTGCAAGTAATATAAGTGGTGGAAGTATTAATGTTGGCGGGACAAATTCTCAAGATAGTGTTGGTAAAAATGGAGTTATTACTGTTTATAATAATCAAAATCAACCAATTATAAGATTAGATCAAAGTGGATTAACCCTTGATAGTAATTATAAGATTAATTTTAGTAATCTGACAGGAGTTCCCGATTACCAAACTGCTTCCCAAGTTACGCAGATAACTAAAAATACTGTCACTACTGAATATGTAAATGCTTTAAATGTTAAAGCTGGAAGTGTTGCGGCAGAAAATATTACAGGAACAACTATATCGGGTAAAACAATATCCGGTGGAACTATTACTGGTACGACCATTAATGGTTCAACTATAACTTCTTATGATTATCCATCCGGAAGTACTTCATGGTTTTCAAAAGCAACGCTTTCTTCGGGTACATTTGAATCAAGAGATTATACTAATAGCCACGTAACTAAAATTGATAGTGGCAAAATACAGCTTTTTAATGACCAAGGCGATACTTCAGAAATATATCAAGAAGGTCATCTGTCAAGTGGAAGAACTGGAATAAGAATAGATTGCAGTGATTTATTTTTAGATTGTGTACAGTCATTTTGGGCAAAAGAAAATTCATCGTCAATTCTAGCTTTAGTAAGGAATAACACTCCGTATACTGGTGTAGTAAATTTAAATACAAGAAAATATACTAATGGTGGTGACTGGTCTGCAAGAAAGTTAGTTATTATAAACGGGCTTGTATGTAAAATGGATGGATATGAAGACGATTGTGAAAGATAAAAAGGAGAAAAAATATGACTATAGATGAATCAATAGATAACTTACAAAAAGATATAGTTAACACAATTAATAATGCACAGCTTCCACTTTCAATAGTGGAGCTTGTGCTTAAGCAAGTGTTAAATGAAGTTTATGCAACAAAGATGGCAAACATACAAAAGGCAAAAGAAGCCGAAGCTGAAGCAAAAGAAACAGAGTAAATAATAAAGAAAGGGATATATTATGAATTTAACAACTACACAACATATATCCGTAGATTTAATTGGAAATAGATATAAGACTGCAACCGTTAAACAGAATGATCTCGCCACAAGATACATTAATGTAGCGATCACACTGAACGGTCAGGCATATCCTCTTTCCAACGATGTTACGTGTTATTTGAGATTTATGCCGCCCAATGGTGGACAGCCTCAATTACAAAGCTGTAGAGTTGAGACGGACGGTACAGTTACTTTTGAAGTAGCATCTTCAATGGTTACTACTGTAGGTAAGGCAAGAGCGAACATTGATATCAAGCAGACTAATCCCGCAGATCCCGCAACACAGCAGTTATTATCGACCGTAGTATTCTACATTATGATACTTCCTTCTGCATATGGCGATGATGTACTTGTAGCATCAGATGAATTATCACCTCTTGAGCAGTTGATCCAAGAAGCAGAGGCTGGTTGCAACAACGCAATTCAGACAATGGAAGTATATAAAGAGAATGGTAAATACTATTCCGAAGATGCTTATGAGAGTGCTAAAGAAGCAGAGGCGTGGGCACATGGCGATAGCTTTATAGAAACTGAAACCTATGTAAGTGAAGGAAGTGCAACTCATACTCTTGAGTACATCCCCTATTCTATTACAAGCGTAGAGGTGAATGGTGAACCTATTAGTGATTATACTTTAGTTAACAAGACTATTACTTTTACTACAGCTCCCGCATTAGGTGTTGGAGTTAAGATAGTATATGTAATTGATACTTCGGAAGATAATGCAAAATACTATAAAGAGTTAGCAAATGCATCTGCAAATATAGCATCTTCCAGTGCAACTAATGCTATGGACAGTGCGGAGAAATCAGCGGCATCAGCAACTGAATCTACTGCATATGCTATAGGTGGAAATTATTATAAAGTAGATGATTTCGTTGGAGATGGTACGACAAGTACTTTCGCATTAAGTGAAACACCTATGAGTATTCTGTCTGTAAAGATTGATGGTGAAACAATACAGCCTAATCAATATACTGCAAGTGGTAGCAATCTTGTTTTCTATAGCATCGTTCCTGATGATGGTGCAAAGATAAAAGTTATATTTAGTAAGAATGTATCTAATAGTTCGAAGTATTACAGTGAACAGTCTCAAAGATATAAGACGGAAGCTAGTCATTCGGCAATTGAATCCGATGCTTATGCTCGTGGTGGATACTTTAATACCAGTCAGATTTTCTTTGGAGATGGAAGTACAACTACATTTACACTTGATAATACACCGGACGATATATACGACATAACAATAGATGGAACTGCTGTTTCGGATTATACAGTATCCGGCAAGGTCATTACATTCACGACAGCACCGGATGAATACTCAATGATTCAGGTATCCTACTCCGCAGATATGACGAACGACAATGCGAAGTATTATAAGGAACAAATTGTCAATTATATAAACGGTATTTATCGTTATGTAGGACAAGTTAATACTTATGCAGACCTTCCGTCATCTGGTCAGGCTAATGGTGATGTTTACGATATACTTACCGATGATCCTACTCATGGAATCATAGCTGGCGACAATGTGGCTTGGAATGGAACTAGTTGGGATAAGTTAGCCGGTGCAATTGCAGTAATGGTTGGTGCGACCGCTACAACCAATGGGGCTAAAGGTCTCGTTCCTACACCTATGATTGCTGATAGAAATAAATTCCTCCGTGGAGATGGAACTTGGGCGGAAGCTGTAGTTTCTGATATGAGAGGAGCTACATCATCTGCTGACGGTGCTCATGGTCTTGTACCCGCTCCTACTGCAATTGATTATCAGAAGTATCTTCGTGGTGACGGAACTTGGGCGAGAATGTATGGTGGATTAGTTATATCTGCCGCTGACTATCAAGCTCTTGTAGCCGCAGATCAGGACGATCCTAATGAAACATATTTCATATATGACGAAGGATCACTTCCTGATGGTAGCTCATACATGCAGAAAGGACTTGACCGTGTAACTGCCGGTAAGAGAAATGGTACTACGCTTGGATTCTATGCGACCGCAGAAGGTGGTGGTGTTGTAGCTTCGGGCGACTATGCTCATGCCGAAGGTGAGGAAACATCTGCTACCGGTCACGGTGCTCATTCCGAAGGAACTATATCAAGTGCATCTGGACATTCATCACATGCTGAAGGAAGAGGCACTAAAGCTTCATCTTATGCACAGCACGTTGAAGGTCGTTACAATGTTGAAGATGTAAGTGATACGTATGCTCATATAACCGGTGGCGGTTCTGACGGTGATCACAGGAAAAATATCCACACTCTCGACTGGAACGGTAATGCGGTATATGAAGGTGATGTTTCTGGTAAAGATGCTAACAATAATGTTATATCATTACGTGGCTTGAAGTCTGATATACAAGATGTATATGAAGCTATGGGAAAGAATGGAGCAAAGAATCTTATTCCATTTCCTTATGATGGTGGTGGAGTAGGAACTCATACCGTAAATGGTATTAGTTTTATAGTTAACCCAAGTGGTAGTATAAGTATAAGTGGTACAGCAACTGCTGATGCGGAGTTTACATTAGCTGGTTGGCTTGAAGATATATTAGAAGATGAGAAAGATTATATTGTTAGTGCTGAAGGTATAAATGGATCTTTATCAACTTACTATTTAAGTATTGAGAAAATAAACCGTAATATGGAAGTGACATCTACTGTAGATGTTATTAATGATGAAGTACAATTTACTGCATCTGCTTATAAGATGGATTGTATATTAAAGGTTAAGAGTGGACAAACGATAAGTAGTGTTACTATATATCCTATGATTCGTTTTGCTTCAGACACAGATGACACCTATCAGCCGTATGCTATGACAAATAAGCAGTTGACTGACAATTTAAGTGGCAAGGCTAACACAGCTACAACACTTGCGGGATATGGGATTACAAATGCTTATACTAAGACCGAAGTTGATACAGCTTTGAGCAATAAAGCAGGAGCTTTAGTAACTCAAAATTTTAGTAATACTTCAGAGCTTACCGTTGCCGCTAATAATTATGATGCTATTAGCGTAGATATTACAAAGCAAGGATATACCCCAATAGCTATTGTTAAAATATGGGCTATGCCACAAGGTATATTGCCTATCGGTGGTTTTTACATATATAACAACAATGGTACAGATTATGCGGTAGTTAGATATATAAATCCAACAAGTTCTAGTCAATCATGTTCTAAAAGGTCGCTAGAGTTTACGATTTTATATGTTAAGAACTAAAAGTCTATAACTACAACACTAATTATCTCAATACTAGATTTTGAAATTTAATAATTCCTTAAGAGGATAATCGCTCTGGTGGTTATCCTCTTTATATAAAGGAAGAAAGGAAAACGATGGGACTTATAAAAAGAAATAGAATTGCTTATGGTACGCCATTACTTGATGACAACGTTACTCAAGGTAGTTCTAATGGAGTAAAGTCATCCGGTATCTGGAGAGCCATACAGAAAGCGACAAATAATATAGTTACTGGGACATTAACTGCTGGACAGACAAGTATCACTCTCAACAGTGTTGATATAACAACTGATTCTGTATTAGATCCTTATACTTCAATTTACGGAGTTAATCCTCTTACTATGTTAGCTGGTACAGGAGAGGTTACATTAACTTTTGATGCACAAGCTACCGACATGATGGTTGGTGTAAAGATTGCGGGGTGATTTGAATGGCGTTATATAGATGTGGTGGTGGAAGTGCTTCAAGATTAATCACAAAAAACATTACACAGAACGGATTATACAATGCATCGGATGACAATGCAGATGGTTATTCAAGTGTGTCCGTTAATGTTAGCGGTGGTGGCGGTAGTAGCGTTATAAAAACAAAAACTGAATGGGATTCTTTAAGCTTTGCAGAAAAAAAGGCGTTGGGTTTAACGGTAATTAGAAATTGTGCAGAAACAACAGGGGATTGGTTTGATTATTCGAATATTTCGTTACCGTTTGCCATAAGAGGTGAATTTTATCAAGATTCAGAAGGTAATATAACACTTCCTGCTATGGATAATATGATTGTATTTCAGGGTATGTGGAACAATGGTCAGGGCAATTATGATAATCTAAAATTTACCTCTGGTGATTTCTTATATGATTCAAAAATTGACGGTAGTATTGATGTTTTTTACTATTCCGGTTCACTGTCCAGAAAAATGGTTACAATTTTTAAAGAAACAAATAGCTGTAATATGAGTTTTAGAAATGGCTATACACCAACGGGATATTATTCATATGGAGCAATTATATCTATAGATGATCCTAATGCTGATATTGAAATATTAGGGGATTATTATGATGGTCAGGTGCATACAATTATAACGGATGAAGCATATGACGGCATTATTTGCATTACTTCAAAAGGATACCAAAGTGCAAGAGTGAATGGCGAGATAGATTTAGAAGGGGCATATTTATCCAAATATGATGGTGATGAAAAGTTATATTCAGATGCGTCAAGGGCTTGTATTGAAGTTTATTCAAACGTTCCTACAGGAGCTGAAATAACTGTATCTACCCCTTTAGGTTCAGCGGCGGGTTCGGCAATTATTGGTGTTAAAAATTAAGTTAGGGAATATATTACTGTCGCTACGCAATATCCGAATATAGAACAAATATTACAGTTAATATAATGCAGGGTATTATACTCCGCATTATTTAATTTAGAAAGGAATTATTATGGGAAATATAATATCTCTATTAATGAAGGATGATAAATCACTTATTATCACGGAAAGTACGAAGTTATACCAACGTGAAAAGCTTGTTGATAAAATCAAGATATATATACCTTCAACTTATGGTGAGTATGATCTTACTCAATTTACTGCGGTGCTTCAATATGTTACTCAAGATGGTACGGTGCGAACGGCATCATTAACAAAAGAACCGGATTTATATCAGGATATATACATGGTATTCGATGTGCCTATTGATACCGATATTACAACATATGCGGGCGATGTAGAACTTCAGGTAACGCTTACTTGGGTTGATATTGCTAATGATCATACTTATGTTCTTAATACAGGAACGCAAACTATAACTGTATTATCTCTTAAAGATTATTTCGCATTTGTTCCGGATGCATCTTTGAGTGTAATTAATAATGCAATCGCTCAACTTCAGACTCAAATAGAGGAACTCGAAGCAATTGCGGCTACATATGATAATGAAAAAGCAGACAATATTGTACTTGACGATGTAAATCACAAGATGTACTTGACTTCAAATGGTGTAGCTATCGGTGATGAAATCGACACAACCTTAATATAAAGGAGGTTCTTATGACTCCAGAATTTGCGAACATTATAGTGAATACAGTATTAATTTGTGGCTTCGTAATTGCCATTGTCCTATTTATCATATGGAATATTATTATTCTTATAAGTAAGAAAAACACAAAATTTATTCCTATGACTAAAGGTATGTATGAGTCTTTAAAGGTTATTAATTCTTGCATATTACCATTTATTATTTTGGTATATGCTCTATTAGTTAAAACAAGCACCGGTGATCATCACTATGGCTTGGTTGTTATAGCTAATGTAAGTAGTGCAAAAGTGATATTAGACATGATTCTTTTTACATATTCTTACATATGGCACAAGAAAAACGACAAGGAGATTTGATTTGAATGGATTCTACTATGTTTGATTTTATACGAGATATTATTATGTCTATTATTCCTATTGTATTTTCTGGTCTTTCAGCCTATCTATTAGCAAAACAAAAAACTAATAACGAAGAGAAAAAGAAAACACAAGACGAACTTCAAGCATTTAAACTTGGGATGATGATTTTAATGCGTAAGGAATTACGCTCTGAACATGACAGACTTATGAAGAAAGGGAAAGTGACCGCATTTGAGCTTGAGCAGTATATGCAAATCGATGCGGCTTACACTGGTGCTGGAGGCAACACAATTAATCACGAACTTATGGAAGACGTAAAAAGTCTCGACATTCGTGGGTAAGGAGTTTATATGGTTACGTTAAATACAAGTAATGATACAACAAGAAGTGAAGGTTGGGAATTTCGTGGTAAATCAACGGATACAAAACCTTTAGAAGTTGATGGACTGAATATACCTAATGGATCAGTATTTTTTGAGTTTGATACTGGTGACGTATATTTTTGGGATGACGATTCTAAAACATGGATATCATTTTAAGTGAGGTAAGTATATGGATGCAATAACTTACGCAATGTGTAAAAATTACACAGATAAAAAGGTTAGCCAATCTGCTGAACTTCACAGAGAAATTGTTACTTCACTTCCTGCGACTGGTGATGAAAAAACAATTTATATGATCCTTAATGATAGTGCCGAAGGTTCTGATACATATGACGAATATATGTGGATCGATGGTGCATTTGAACTTATTGGTAACACAAAAGTTGATCTTACGGATTATTATAACAAGACACAGATTGACACAGCTTTGAATGATAAAGCTAATAAATCATTATTATATTCTGGCAATGACTATTTTCAGTTTGGCGTAGACAGTAACGGTAATTATGGTTATAAAAAGGCAGGTGCAGATACAGTTACCCCTTTTAAGCGTGTTATGCCTACTACTAAAAATATTACTGTCAATAAGACATATAATGCTATAGATGATGGTTATGATGGATACTCTAGTGTTAAGGTTAATGTAAGTGGTGGTGGCGGAGGCGGTAATTGTAACATAATGACCAAGGACGAATGGGATGCTCTGAGTTTTGCTGAAAAGAAAGCTTCTGGATTGACAGTCCTTCAAAATAATGAATATGATACAACCGGTGACTGGTTTAATTATGGTGACCTCGTATTTCCTTTAAAAATAGAATATGAGTTCTATGATACCGGACATAAAACAGTTAATATACCCGCTATGACTAGAGCTATTGTGTTTCAAGGAATTTACAATAATGGGGTTGGTAATTATGATAATCTTAAATTTGCTACACCATTAACATGGAGTTATGATTATAGAAGCGATTATAATAAAGTTACGCCTATTGGTACTGAGAATCCTCATGATGAAGGATGGTACGAGATGACTACTAGTGGCAATAGAACTTATAATATTACCGCAGACACAACCGTAAATCCTAATAAGACATATTATACAAAAGAAGATCCAAATATGATCGAGGTTCATTATAGAAGCTCGGATACTTCTAAAATGTTTTTTGATTCAATGGTCGCAGTATTTGACAATACTAGCGATACATCATTATATTACGAAAATGGTTATAATGGCGACACTAGTTATTCTACCTATGGTGCGATTATTTCGATTGACGATGTTAATGCTGATATTACAATATTAGGCGAATACTATGATGGGAACTCACACGAGATCACAACTGACACGGAATATGATGCAATAATATGTATTACAACAAAAGCATCTCAAAGAGCGAATTTCAATGGTCAAATAGATGTTGCTGGAACTTATACAGCGAAATTTGACGGTGCTGAAAAACTTTACAACGATAATACAAAATCGTGCATTTCTGTTTACTATGGCGTTGAAAGTGGAGCTGTTATAACCGTAAGTGCTGTTCAAGATCTGCCGGGATATACTAGGCAAGTTGGTTCTGCGGTTATTGGCGTGAAATCAAGAAACTCATAAAGATATAACTAATAATATAAAAGTAAAGTTTTATGTATAAGGAGAGTGCAATACTCTCCTTATATTTTTAAATTTATACATGGAGGATAGGTTAAGTGAATGCAATAACTTACGCAATGTGTAAAAATTACACAGATAAGAAGGTTGATCAATCAGCCGGACTACATAGGCAGATTGTAACTTCATTACCTATTACCGGTGATGAAAAAATAATTTATATGGTTCGTGTAAGTACTAACAATGAAAACTCTGATAATTATGATGAATATCTGTGGGTCGGAGATGCTTATGAACTTATAGGACATACTAAAGTTGATCTGACTGATTATTATAATAAAACACAAACTGATAATGCTTTAAATGCAAAAGCTGATAAATCATTATTATATGATGATGATGTGCATTTTCAGTTCGGAGTAGATAGTAATGGTAATTATGGGTATATAAAAGCTGGTGAAAATACGGTTACTCCTTTTAAAACTGTGGGAACTCGTTCTGGAGCAATAACAAGTAACGGAACATACACAGCAAAAACTGATATTTCAAAAGATGGTTATGAGAGTGTTTCTGTAAATGTTCCAAATAGCGTTCAAAGCAAAACTGTAACTGCTGGAACAAGTAATACTACGGTAACTCCAGATTCCGGTTATATTGGAATGAGTAGCGTTACCGTTCAACCTACTCCATCACAAACAAAATCAGCCACACCTTCAACTTCTGCACAGACGATATCACCCGATAGTGGTAAGTATTTATCAAGTGTATCAGTAGGAGCTATTCCTAAATTACATACCACAAATAGTATGATAGTTCCTAGATGGGGAACAGGAGCTGGTTCAACCGTTCCAGCAACGCAAGTAACAACTAAAAATCCTAGGGTAGACTTTAATAATTCTAATACTTATGGTAATGCTGAAATGATCGAGGTAGCAATGCCAGAGGGATATTATGCTTGGTCTTATGGAAATTCCAGTTGTTGTATTCCTACGGAAACAAAAACTGTAACCGCTGGTACGAGTGCTACTAGCGTAACTCCTACTGGATATAATACTAGTGGGCAGTATCTTAAATATTTAAAGTCTGTCACTATTAATCCCACACCTTCACAGGAAAAAACAATAACTGCAAGTAGAAGTGCTCAGACTGTAACTCCTGATAGTGGTAAGTTATTATCTAAAGTAACAGTTAATAAATATCCTGATGCAAGTGGTACATATACTGTATCTGGTCACGGAACAGCTTTAGATATGGGTGCTACTAATAACTATAGATATGTAAACACTTCAAAAGCATGGAATGCCGGTGTAAATGATGCTGAGTCTAGGGTGGCAAGTATCATTGATAAGTTTACCACGACTTATGAAAGAGTTGCATGTCAACCAGAACAAACTATTGCTCAAATGCAAAGTTGGTACAGACCATACGGTGCAGATTGTTGTGGTAAGTGTGGTTTTGGAATATCATCAAGTAGGTTGTATAACGAAATACAAGAGACAAGACAAACAAGTTCCGTGGTGAAATAAAGGAGGATTATATGGGAAAAATAGTAACGTTACATGATGGTACTGATATCGAATTTGATACCGGATCATCCATACAAAAAGATTTAATTTTGCTTACTAAAAAGGTAAATGATTTTGCAGAAGCAAAAACTACGATAGATAAGTTTACTCATGAGAACTTATCATTATTCGCTGTAGATGGTGTTCCTTACTCAAATTTTAATTTACTCGCATCAAAAGCCGAGTATATATTCTCTGAAAATGGTGTGATACTTACCATATCTTGCGGATCAAATACATATAAAACATATTTTGCTATATCAGATAGACAGCTTGTTCAGAATGAAATGGAACAGTTACTTGAAATACAGGAAGCTCTTGCAGAAATTGCTGAGTAAAGGAGAAAGATCATGGGAAAAATATATGCACGTTTAATTAATAAGTACGTTGAATTTGGAATTGATACTGGTTATACTTGCATTGGAGATGTAAAGGAAAAATATAAGGATGCTACTCGTGCCGCATATCTTGAATTATTCGGAGAGGAAGCTCCGGAATAAAAATTATATTTTATTACCCACTATTTTTTATAGTGGGTATTTTTTTACGATTTGCCACTTGACACAATTAGGCGGTGGCAGTATACTATTGATGAACAAATAATCACATGTTTATAAAAATATACACTAAGTATGCTTGATGTTTATTTTTGTAATCATTATCACTTGACTTAATTAATAGGAGACGTATTATGATAGTAATTGATGAAACTAAAAAGGACAGGAAAGTTTTAAAGGATATATCAAGCGGTGAATGTTTTAAATATGCAAATAAAGTTTTCTTTAAAGCTAATGATGTTAAAGAACCCTTCTCTGGTATTGCTGTAAAATCCGATAAGTGTGTCGCAATGGATACTAATGGTAACCTCACAGTCTTTGATCCGGATTTCTATGTTACTCCGGTTAATTCAAAATTAATTATAGAACCGCACGAAGACGTATATTTCTAATAAGAAAGGAGTTAAATATGTTAGCATGTATATTTTGTTTTATCATCTTTGATATTATCGGACTTTTAGTTGTATTTCATAGATACATTAGTGACTGCAAAGAAATCAAACCTGAGAATCTGGAAGTCTCATTAAAGAAAAGAATACTCCTCTTCTGCATAGCGATCATACTTCCGCAGATTATAGCGGTACTTCTCAACATCGGTAAATAAGGGAAAATAGAGGTAAATGCCGATAGCAATTCCAAATCCGTCTACCATAATGCTTCAAATGTGTCCACTAAAATAGTGACTAACATCTTGTGATAGGTAAATAAGGAGAATCAATACAATGAATAAAGAATGTAAATATTTATACGGTTGTTTATCTGCTATAGACGGAATGACGAGTAAAGGTTATCACTCGCTCGGTATTAAAGTAGATGGTAAATGGGAAACAATACCGTGGTCAGAGATACGTGATTGGGTTGAAGAACAGATAAAGACTGAACTTGACTCAATTAAATATGTTCAGGGTTTATACAAAGGAGAAAATTAAATATGAAGAAAGTCGTATGTGGATGTTTCGGAACTATTTATTACGCAACAATCCTGAAAGACGGAAGGATGTCAAAGGATAGGGTTGATATAACGGATGATGCAATCAATGCCGTAGTAGACCACATAATGCAGATGTCTCAGTACACAGCTAATAAGGGATTTGCGGGATACGATTTTAATAAGACTACCGGTGGCAAGATCGAATTTTGTGTCTTCGATAAAGACAAGTTCGGTGTTTACAACAAAAGTAAATACAAGCTTGTAAAGATAGAAGAAGGTGATCAAAAATGACTAGAAGCGAAGCTATACATACAGTGATAGATATTGTCGTATATTTAGAGGCTCATTTTGCAAAGTCGCAAAAAGCAAAAAAAGAAGCTAAAGAGATTATTGAAGCATTAGAGCAGATAAATGAAGAAGAGCCGGTAAATAAACTTACACAGCAAGCTTATGAAGATGGAAAGAAAGATGGATATCTTCAAGCTAAAGTAGATCAGGTATTAAATACAAACTGGATTCCTGTTAGCAAAAGGTTACCGGATGATGGAGAATATGTTCTTGTGTGCTATGAGGATGGTCATATAAGAACTGCTTATTATTACATTGATACCAACATTTATCCATCGGAATTTGAAGATTGTTGTGAAACAGGATGGTACAACTATAATGAGGATTTTATGTACAAACAGGATGTTATAGCATGGATGCCGTTACCGGATGTGTATAAGATAGAAGGGGATGAAGAATGATGCAGATAGTGATTGATATTCCTGAAAAATTAGCATGTGATGGTTTTGAGAGATCTTTTACAGAAGAAGAAAAGAACATACTTATCAAAGCCATCGGAAATGGTACTCCACTTCCTAAAGGACATGGACGCTTGATAGACGCTAATGCTTATGATAATAATTTGAAATTAGCTATTCCTAATCCTATCAATAATGAGGAGTTAAATGGATTTATGAAAGGATTATGTAGAGCAAAGTTAGAGTTGATTGATGCACCAACAATCATAGAA
>JAEIGA010003241.1_pt1 | contig 25557 bp, 21 predicted proteins | sample 9270691 | NCBI WGS metagenome assembly JAEIGA01 (sample SAMN17057246, study PRJNA624740) | gut metagenome | biome: biome; isolation source: fecal sample | host: Bos grunniens | place: China: Xizang | collected 2019
CGAAAAGTAGTAGTCTTTGTCTTGGTGCTTTTCATTTGAGATTGTGAGTTTGTTTTGACGAATTGACTATACCATCTCTTATTCAGAAAGGCACCTTTTTTTGTGCCCTCATGGTGTCGCATTTAATTTTGCCACTCTCACTAACTTGGGTATGATTCACTTTACACTTGCGCCCGACTGTAATTACGGGTAAAATAGGCGCAAGTAAACCATCGTCATGACAGATAACAACGGTCAACCCGTAGAAGAGTTTGCCACGGTGCAAGCCATATTCGTGCGTCATCGCAATTGCCTGATGCTTCGTGCGGAATTTACCCCGCTTTTTGTTGATTACTATCTCAACTTGATGCAGCATAACAACCGCAATGCTGAGGCAGAGGACACGATGTTCAAGCAATTGCTGGCTTTCTTTACGCTGCACTTGGTATCTCGCCCGTGGCAGGAGTACCATGCATGGACGCTCAATGTGAAGGCTCCCATGCTGGCCAATTACTTTGTATCCGGTTCTTCACTGACGGAGGATGTAGTAGGCCGAGTGTTTACGCAGGATGTGCGCGAGCCTGAGGCCAACATGCTGTTTGCCCAGAACATTCGCAGCGGCAAGGAGCCCCATACCTCGGTGATTACTCTGCCCGGTGAGGATGTAATTACGTGGGTGGAAGATTTCTATCGCCAGAGCGAGCAGCGCGTTGCCCGTGCTTTTGAGTTAGAGAATGATCAGTATGTGCTCATTACTGCCCAGCCGCAGGCCGATATGGATTGGCTCAGCGAGTTGACAGCGCAGGATGTAGCTGCCATTGAAGCCAACGAGGAGCTCAAGCAGCTCGAAACCCGCAAGTTCACTTTCCGTTGCGGTTGCACGGTGGAGAAGATTTTGCCCACCATTCGCGCCATGAAGAAGGATTTTGCGGATGTGCTCTCCGAGCAGGGCTTCTTGGAGGCCTCTTGCCCCCGCTGCGGTGCCAAATACAAGATTACGCCGGAAATGCTGTAACGCAACCGGAACTTTCCGTTTTCTTCTTGCCCCGTGTCTCTCCCAAGATGCGGGGTGCTTTTTTATGTCCCTGAATTCGCAACCTGAACCGCAAAAGAGTGCTTGATTTTTGAAATAAAAAGCGTATAATGCGCCGCGTATTACTATTTTAGCAAGTTGAATTGACGCAAATGGACACAGTACGCACATTTACGACAGGCAAGGGAACCGAGGGCCGCTACTATGCCCTGCCGGCCTTGGCAGAGCAGGGGTTCAGCGGTATTAACCGCATGCCGATTTCTCTCCGCATCGTTTTGGAGAGCCTTATGCGCAACTGCGACGGGCTTAAGGTAACTGAGGCTGATGTAAAGAACCTGGCCGCTTGGAATGCGGCCGAGCCGGGTAACTATGAGATTCCCTTTACGGTGGCTCGCATTATTTTGCAGGACCTGACGGGTGTGCCGCTGCTGGTGGATTTGGCGGCTATGCGTGCCGCCGTGCAGGATTTGGGAGCCGACCCCGCCGCTATGGAGCCCTTGGTGCCGGTGGATTTGGTGGTAGACCACTCTGTGCAGGTGGACTGGGCCGGTTTCCCCGGCGCGTACCAAAAGAACCTGACTCGTGAGTTTGAGCGCAATACCGAGCGCTACGAGTTCCTGAAGTGGGGCCAGCAAGCTTTTGAAACTTTCTCCGTTGTTCCTCCCAGCACCGGTATTGTGCACCAGGTGAATTTGGAGCATTTGGCTCGTGGTGTGATGGAGCAGGATGGCGTTTATTACCCCGATACCCTCGTGGGTACCGACTCGCACACTACCATGATTAACGGCTTGGGCATTGTTGCCTGGGGTGTGGGCGGTATTGAGGCTGAGGCCGGTATGCTGGGCCAGCCCGTCACCTTCCTTGTGCCTGAGGTTGTGGGCGTGCACCTGACCGGCCGCCTGCAGGAGGGTGTAACCGCTACGGATTTGGCCCTGCATGTTACCAAGATGCTGCGTGCTCACGGCGTTGTTGGTAAGTTTGTTGAGTTCTTTGGTGAGGGTGCGGAGGCACTTTCCTTGCCCGACCGCGCTACGGTGGCCAACATGGCTCCGGAATACGGCGCAACCATGGGCTTCTTCCCCGCAGATGCTACCTCTGCCGCTTACCTGCGCGCCACCGGCCGCAGTGAGGAGCACGTGGCTACCTACGAGGCTTACCTCAAGGCTCAGGGCATTTTCGGCATGCCCCGCCACGGCGAGATTGATTACTCCACCGAGTTGGAGCTCGACCTGGGCAGCATTGTTCCTGCTGTGGCCGGCCCCAAGCGTCCGCAGGACCACATTGCCCTTGCCAACCTCAAGAGCAACTTTGCCGAGATTTGTGAAAAGACCTACGGCCACCCGCAAAAGACAACGCCTGTGCAGGTGTGCATGAAGGGCGATGCCGGTAACCCGGATGCCGACACCACGCACCATGTTTCCCTCACCGATGGCTCGATTTTAGTGGCAGCCATTACCAGCTGCACCAATACCAGCAACGACAGCCTGATGCTTGCCGCCGGTCTGTTGGCCAAGAAGGCCGCTGCTTTGGGCATGAAGGTGCCTGCTCATGTGAAAACCAGCATTGCCCCCGGTAGCCGCATTGCTGCCCGTTACTTTGAAAACAACGGCCTGACGCAGGCCTTGGATGCCATTGGCTTCTCTATTGTGGGTTACGGCTGTGCCACCTGTATCGGTAACTCCGGCCCGTTGAATGCTGATATTGAGCAAGCTGTGGTGGATAACGACTTGGTTTCCTGCTCCGTTCTGTCCGGCAACCGCAACTTCGAGGCTCGCATTCACTCCCATGTGAAGGCCAACTTCCTGATGTCTCCCCCGCTGGTGATTGCCTTTGCTTTGGCCGGCCGTGTGGATATTGACACCGCTAGCGAGCCGCTGGGTACCGCTGCAGATGGCACGCCGGTATACCTGAAGGACATTTGGCCCACGGGCGATGAGATTGCCGCTGCACAGGCCAATGCCGCCTCCCCGCAGGACTACACCGCCAGCTACTCCAACGTGGTGCCTGAGTGGGGTCATGTGAGTGCTCCCGGTGGTGCCACCTTTGCGTGGAATGCCGATTCTACCTACATTCACCGTCCTCCCTTCTTTGAAGGATTTGACGGCAAGAAGGGCGATATTACCGATATTTGCGGTGCCCGTCCGCTGGGTATCTTTGGCGATTGCGTGACAACGGACCACATTTCCCCCGCCGGTGCCATCAAGCCCACGGGCCCTGCCGGCAAGTTCTTGGCCGCAGCCGGGGTAGAGCGTCGCGATTTCAACACCTTCGGCTCCCGCCGTGGTAATGACTTGGTGATGGCTCGCGGTACCTTTGCCAATGTGCGCATTAAGAACTTGATGACAGAGGGTATTGAAGGCGGTTACACGCTGTACTTCGGTGCAAGCGAGGTATCTGCTCCCGATACGGAGATTGCCGCCACCTGCGGCACCCCCACCTTCATTTACGATGCCGGTATGGCTTACAAGCAGGACGGCGTGCCCACCATCATCATTGGTGGCGAGGACTACGGCATGGGCTCCAGCCGCGACTGGGCTGCCAAGGGTACCTCCTTGCTGGGTGTGCGTGCCGTTATCACCAAGAGCTTTGAGCGTATTCACCGCAGTAACCTCATCGGCATGGGCGTGCTGCCCCTCAACTTTGAGAACCCGGAGGATTATGACCGCGTGAAGGGCCTGAAGGATGTTACTTTCTCCATTATTGGCCTGCACAACGACTTGCAGCCGCGCGACCGCGCCATGCTGGTGGTTGCTCCCGCCGGGGCTGAGCCCTTTGAGCTGCCGCTCATCGTGCGCTTGGATACCCCGATTGAGAAGGAATACTTCCGTGCCGGCGGTATTCTTCAATACGTGCTCACTCGTTATTGCTAATACCTCACTCAGCCATGAGAAAGATTGAATTTACAGAGCTACAGCAGAACCCGGCAGAGCTTATCGGCAAGCAATGGATGCTCATTACCGCCGGCACTCCGGACTCCTTTAACTGCATGACAGCCAGTTGGGGTGGCTTGGGTTTCCTGTGGAATCGCCCCGTTGCTTTTGTCTTTGTGCGCCCCAATCGCTACACGGCAAAATTTATCGATGAGCAAGCCTCCTTCACCCTCTCCTTTATGCCGGAGAAGTACCGCGCAGATTTGATTTTCTGCGGGCGTAACTCCGGCCGCGATGTTGATAAAATGGCTGCCACCTCCCTGCGCCCGATGACGACCGAAGGTGGCCTTCCTGCCATGGAGGATGCCGATGTGGTGATTGAATGCCGCAAAATGGCTGTGGCCACCATGCAGGAGACCGACTTTGTTGATTTTAGTGAAGTCTCTCCGCAGTGGTACGACCCCACCAATCCCTTGCACAAAGTCTACATTTGCGAGATTAGTGCCAGCTATGTGCGGGATTTGTGATGGATGACGTTTGATTTTGGAATTTTAAGTTAGGCTCCCTGTCGCTCGCAGGGAGTCTAACTTTTTCCCTCGCCTCCCGGCGCCCGCATGGGGCGGAACTCTCAAATTCGTCCTTTGTAAATCGTAACTCGTACTTAATAATGTCTTGCCAGAGGTGTGTTTGCGTGGTATACTCTCGCGCGAAACAAAATGGCAGCAATATCACCATACCTCAACCCTGATTGGCCGGATGCCGTGTGGGACGTATCAGGCGCGTTCGTGAACGACCGCGAGCTGGTGGCCTTTTACGATTTTTGCAAGCACCTGCTTCAATTTGAACCGTTTAACATTGTGCATGGTTCGCCGTTGTGCGTATGGAACAGTGGTCGCGTGCTCAAGCATTTGATGTGCGATGCGGAGGAAATCCGCGCCGCCGGCTTGGAGTACGAGAAGCGCAACATTGCCATGTACCTCACCTTCACCAATTTGGAGCTTACCGAAGCCCACATGAAGGATGGCTTGGGCAATGCCATGCTCACCTTTGCCTCCAACCACAACCCCACCAAGCGCAATGCCGTCATTATGGCCAGCGATGCGCTCTACAACCATGTGCGCAAGGAATACCCCAAGCTGCGCACCGTGTCCAGTATTCTTAAAATTACCAACGGGGGCGGCAAGGGCAAGCTGGACATGTACAAGCGATTGGCAGACCAGTACGACGAGGTGATGGTGCACCCGGATGACGTGCTGAACTACGACCTCTTGGAAAAAATAGAGGACAAGGAGCGCCATATTCTGCTGGTAAACGAGTATTGCATTCGCCATTGTCCGCTGCGCGCCTTCCACTACAAGTCGTTGTCAGATTTGGCATTGGATTACCTCTCCTACGATTCTACCGACTTTGAAAAGCGCCAGAATACCAATGGCTGTAAAGACATGGGCACCCTGCTGACGCATGAGAAGCACAGCGTGCTGGCCCTGACCACAGCCGAAATTAAGCGCTTGCGCGACATGGGATTCCGCCACTTCAAGATGCAGGGTCGCGGCCATGCCAACGGCTCTTCCATTCTCTTTGATTTGCTGCGCCTCGTGCTGCGAAACGACGCCGCAGACGAAAATGCTATGCATGCCATCAGCCAGCGCTTTTGGGAATCTATCTTACCGTATCAACCCTCATGAGCTCCATCATTCGCCCTGTTACAGCAGAACAGCTCTTGTTCATGGTAAATAACCACCTTCCGCACACGCAATGGACGTTCGGCGGTGCGTTCCGCTATGATGCCTCCTTGCAGGTGGTGATTGAGCAGCTCTCCCGCAGTTTCCCCCTGCGCAAGCCCTTTAGCGTAGCCGGTGGCCCGGCTTGTAAGTGGACGCTCGATTGGTATGCCGAGCGCCGCCCCATGAGCTTGCAAACCTATGCCGCCACGTTGGAGAAGTATGCCTCGCTGAACGTAGGTGTTATGCTGGTTTTTGATAATCCGTATATTACGGATGATATGCTCAGCGATGTTTACTGCGCTACCTTGGTGAAGGAGCTGTACCGTTGCGACCGCGTGCGCAAAAACAGTGTGTGCGTGGCGAGTGATAAGCTGGCTGCCCGTATTCGCGAGATTTGCCCCAAACTGATGGTGTGCTGCCACCCCAACCGCGTGATTGTGGAGCAAAACCGCCGCACCCCCGCCATGTACAACAAATTAGCGGATTTGTACAGCAACGTGTGCTTGCACCCCGTGGATGGCGCTCGCCCGGAAATCTTTACCAAAATTGACCACCCGGAGTATTTCTCTGTGCTGGTAAACGACCCCTTGCCGCGTAATTGTGCCCTGCGCCGCGAGCACCTGCGCTTGTTGGCAGAGATTCGCAAAGACCCCTACAACGCCGAGCTTTGCCTGCGCCGTGCGCAGCTGGTGGAAAAAGACGGCTGGCATGTGGTGGACCCCACTACTCTGCGCCAAAGGGCTACGTGCAATTTGACCCGCAACGAAACCGCCGCCCTTCATGCCGCCGGGTATAAGCATTACATTGTGCAGGGCAATCAGTTCCGCAATGAGATGACCCTCCTGTGGGATATTTTCCGCTGCACGCTCGACAACGGTCCCGAGCTCGGTAACAAATCCGCCCTCATTGCCACCTCTATCATGGCGGCTTTCGGGCAGCCCAAGAACCAAATGCCTAGTGGCCTTAAGGGATTCCAATTTTCAAATTACGAATAATCATGAAGAACAGGTATATCTTCTCATCTGAATCCGTTGGTGAGGGCCATCCTGACAAGGTGGCAGACCTCATTTCTGATACCATTGTGGATGCCTGCTTGGCCCAGGACCCCGCCAGCCGTGTTGCTTGCGAAACCCTGGTAAAAGACAGCCACGTCATCCTTGCCGGTGAAATCACCACCAAGGCAGTGATTGATTACGATAGCTTGGTGCGCGAGGTTGTGCGCTCCATTGGCTATGCCACCCCGGCAGATGATGCCCTCTTTAACGCCGAAACGATTGATATCACTAACTATCTTTCCACCCAAAGCCCGGACATCGCCCAGGGTGTGGATGCCCGCTCTGCCGAAGGCAAGGACGGCGCAGAGCAGGGTGCCGGCGACCAAGGCATCATGTTCGGCTATGCCTCGAACGAGACGCCGGAGCTCATGCCTGCCCCCATCATGTTTGCTCACCGCATCATGATTGAGCTGGCACGCGTGCGCCACAGCGGCGAGGTTGCATGGTTGCGCCCGGATAGCAAGAGCCAAGTGGCTGTGGAATACGGTGCCGATGGAAAACCCGCCCGCATTCTCAATGTGGTGCTGAGCACCCAGCATACGGAAGACGTTTCTATTGAGACGATTCGCGCTTTCTGCGAGGAGCTTGCCCGCCGCGTGTTGCCTGCTGAGTTGGTAACGGAGGAGACGGAGTTCTTCATCAACCCGACCGGCCGATTTGTTATCGGTGGTCCGCACGGCGACTCCGGTCTCACAGGCCGCAAGATTATTGTAGACACCTATGGTGGCATGGGCCGCCACGGTGGTGGTGCCTTCTCCGGTAAGGATTGCAGCAAGGTGGATCGCTCCGGCGCATACATGTGCCGCTGGGTTGCCAAGCACATTGTGGCTGCCGGCTTGGCAGACCGCTGCGAGCTGCAGGTGGCCTACGCCATCGGCAAGGCTTCCCCGGTTTCCATCATGGTGGATGTCGATACCTTCGGCTCTGCTCATGTGGATGAGGCCATCATTATTGAACGTGTGCTCAAGGCCTTCTCCTTCAAACCCGCAGATATGGAAAGCGTCCTCGGTCTGCGTCGCCCCATTTTCACACGCTCTACCAATTACGGTCACTTTACCAAAGATGACCTGCCTTGGGAACAGCTGGACCCCGCTCGCATCTCCATCCTTAAAGGAGAGTGAAGCAAAAAAAGCTCCAACCGGAAACGGTTGGAGCTTTTTTTTGAGGATGTACAATTTACAATGTACAATGTACAATTTTTCAGTTAGGCGGCTGCGCCGCAGACAGGAGGCAGAGCTTTGCCAAACTTACCGCCCGCGCCCCAAGCGCGGGGCATAAGCGGTGGCATTAGCATTGCTTTTCCTGCGACCGGCAGGGAGCCAAGCTCAAAAATTGTACATTGTACCTTGTAAATTGTACATCATTCTCATCTTCTCCTGCGCTTGGGGGCGGCAGGGCGCGGTTTGCGGATGGGGCGAGCGCCGGAATCGAGCAGGGCGGTATAAGCGTACTCAAAGCCATCCAACTTGCGGCGCTCAATGCTCTGCTTAATGAAAATCTCCACACTCTTGGCAAAGTCCACCTCGTCCGCCGTAAGCAGTGTAAAGGCATCGCCTTGGGCTTCGGCACGGCCGGTGCGGCCAATGCGGTGCACGTAGTCCTCCGGGTTCTCGGGCACACGGTAATTGATAACGTGGGTAACGCCGTTCACGTCGATGCCACGGGCGGCAACATCGGTGGCAACCAAGATGCGGTATTTATCCTCCTTAAAACCGCGCAGAGCAGCCATGCGCTCCTTTTGCGGAATATCGGAGTGCATCACCGTCACCTCCTTGCCCCAACCGGCATTGCTGAGCATATTGGCAACGGTGTCCGCCTCCTTACGGGTGCGGGTAAAGACCATGAGGTTGCGGAAATCGGTAGACTTCACTAAGGCCAGCAGCAGGTCATCGCGCTGGTCCATACCCACGGGGTAGAAAGCGTGTGAGATGGTGGAGGCTACCTCACTGCGGGCAATCGCCACCTCCACGGGCTCCGTAAGGCACCATTTGGCAAAACCTTGCAGAATTTGGGGCATGGTGGCCGAGAAGAAGAGCGTTTGGCGGCCTTCCCACGGGCACAGGTTAATAATTTTGCGCACAATGGGCAAGAAGCCCATATCCGTCATACGGTCCACCTCGTCGAGCACCAGGTGGCGAATCGTCTTAAACTTCATATTGCCGCGGTAGAAGTGGTCTACCAAGCGGCCCGGAGTCGCAATGACAACCTCTGCGCCACGCTGCAGTTCCTCCGTTTGCTTGCCATAGCCAATGCCGCCGTACAGCAAGGCAACCTTAATGTTGGTGTGGCGGGCATAGCTGCGGAAGGACTCGGCCAGCTGGTCTGCCAGCTCGCGGGTGGGCTCCAGCACTAACACCTGGGGCAGGCCGTTGGCCTCAATACGGGTCAACAGGGGCAGTGCAAAGGCTGCGGACTTGCCGGTGCCTGTTTGGGAGGCGCCAATCACGTCCTTGCCCTCCAGCACCACGGGAATGGCCTGTTGCTGGATGGGGGTGGGTGTCTCGTAGCCGCAATCTTTAACGGCCTCCAGAATGGGGGCGGAAAGCCCCAGTTCTTCAAATGTCATTGCTGTGTGTTTCTTTCTTGTTCGTCGTTGTCAAAATTGGTGTGTCGGCCCTCCTCGGCGGAAAATTAGAGGTAGGGATTATTGAGGATTTCTTCCTCAATGGAGGTATCCGGGCCGTGTCCGCTGTGCACTACCGTGGTGTGCGGGCGGGGAAGCAGTTTCTCGCGAATGCCACGCACCAGCTGCGCCATGCTGCCACCGGGGAAATCGGTGCGCCCCACAGCTCCGGCAAACAGAATATCGCCGCAAAAGAGCTCTTCCTCCTCCGGAAGCTCAAATGCCATGCCATCGGTAGAATGGCCGGGGATAAAGTGCGCTGCCCACTTCAGGCCGCCCCAATCGCCGGTGGAATCGTGGCTGCCCAACACGTTGTCTACGGTAAACGGCTCTACATCAAAGCCGCCGCCCCAGCTTTGGCGGGCCAGCTCCTCTAAGGTGAGGGCGGTGCTGTAGGGCATGCAGGCGCTTATGCGGCAGCCGTATTGGGCGGCCAGCTCTGCGGCTCCCTGCACGTGGTCAAAGTGTTGGTGGGTAATGAGTAGGTCTGTCACGCAGGCATCTGCCGGCAGGGTTTTCTTTACCCAAGCTGCAAAACCCAGCGGGGCGTCTATGGCTACGTAGCCCTGGGGGCCGCGTACCAAATAACCGTTGCACATGCACGGGCCTCCTGTGTAGACCTTGATGTCGATGCTCATGGGCGAGATTATACGCTACAGCGCCCTGATTGGCAAGCGGTAATTATGTCTCGGAATGTTGAAAGTTGAATATTGAAGGGTGTGAGTGCAGCCTGTTGCTCCACTTGCGCGCCAATTCTTCCCTTGCATATCCCCTATTTAGTGCGGATATTTATCTAATCTGCGGAAATATCAATATTTTTGTGTCAGAGTGCAAATATAGGCTTGCCATGGGAGAAGAAGCGTGCTACTATGGGCGGAACCCCGTGTACAGGGGAATCCACATAATCATCCATGAAAGTTGAACTTATCGAGAAAGCTGCTGAGATTGTAGGTGATAACCAATTGTTGGTCAACATCGTTTCTAAGCGAGTACAGCAACTCAACCGAGGTGCTGATCCCTTTGTTCCCACAACTCCGGAAACCGGTACGGGTGACATTGCGCTCATGGAAATCATTGAGGGTAAGATTGTCTGGCATGAGATGACTGAAGAGGAACGCTTGTCTAAGGCTGAGGCTGAAGACCTGTTCGATGAACTCTTCTCCGATTCTCCTTCCGCTCCCGTAACGGAGGACGACCGCACTATTACGGCCACAATTGAGCTGTAATGCCGTTGGCTTAGGCTGCCGCATCCTGTCGGCGTTGCCCGGCCTCGCAAATTTTAGGGCGGTTCGGTTGCCGGAGGTGCCGGTGAACCGAACCGTTCATTTTTATCATCCTTTATCTACACAACAACATGGCCAAGAAACCCACACCCGCCGGCAACCTGATTGCCAGTAACAAGAAAGCAGGCCGAGATTATGAAATTTTGGGCCGCCATGAGTGCGGTATCGAACTGCGCGGCACGGAGGTAAAATCCATCCGCGCCGGTCGCGTCAATGTGTCCGATGCCTTCGCCCGCGTAGAGAAGGGGCAGCTTTTTTTGTACGGCTGCGATGTGCAACCTTGGGAAACCGCCGGCAAGTGGTTCCAGCATGAGGCTAAGCGCCCGCGCCGCCTGCTGATGCACAAGAAAGAGATTTTGAAGCTCGAGATTCAGCAAGCCCAGCGTGGCTATGCCTTGCCCTTGCTGCGTATGTATTGGAAGAACGGCAAAGTGAAGGTGGAAATCGGCTCCGGCCGTGGTAAAACCCACCGCGACCGCCGCTACGACCTCAAGGAACGCGCCGAGATGCGCGAGGTGGACCGCGAGGTTACACGCTTTAATAAAGGCTTTTATTAAGCCCGATAAATGACCTCACAACTGGCAATTTGTGGGGCGCATTGATGTGAGCTCAGCGAACGGAATTCAAGAGCCCCGGCAAGGGGCGGCAGAGAACGAGTGAACGGTATCGTCTTTTGCCACCGAACAAGAGCATACATAAAACTTTGTTTTTCAATGAAGCCCATACACCAAACAACAGCTTTCTGCCGCCCCTCGCCGGGGCTCTAATCGTTCTCCATCGCGATACCCGGCGCTGACGCACCGGGCTACTACGCTACCGCCCCTGAGCGGGGCTCAGAATTCGGCTCGCTGCGCTCGCGGGGTGGAGACGACAAACTCCCATTTTTCTGCCGATTTTATAGCCTAAAACGGCAATTTGTTGCCACCCACCGTGCACCCGCTGGCGCGGGTTCCATTTTCTTTACCTTGCGTAACGAGTGGTTTCCGTCTTCGTCTGCGCCTACACCGTGACAGGCAGAGTTCCGCTCGCCTACGGCTCGCAGGGGAAGCGGAGTTTATCAAGCGGCTGGTGTTCCGCGCTTAAGGCGCGGGCGGTAAGCGTGGCTAGGCTTTGCCCCCTCGTGCGGCGGAGCCGCCAAGCTTAACAAATTGTACCTTGTACATCGTAAATTGTAAATTCACTTCGTTACACAAAAAAGCCCTCGGAAAACCGAGGGCTTTTTTGTGAATGGTAGTTCAGCCGGCCATTAGCGGGCGGCAAGGCCGAGGGCTTCCTCTGCCAGGAGCTTGCAACCACGGAGGTCGAGCTTGCCGGTGGGCAGAATGGGAATAGCCTCAACGGGTACCAAGTATTTGGGAGCCCAGAGGGTGGGAATCTTGCGCTCCTGCATCAGGTTGCGGATAGCGGCAAGGTGCTCCTTCTCCTCAGAGCTGCGGGCATGCTGCGGCAGGGCAGAGAGAAGCACCATTGCTTCACCCTTCTGCGGGTCGCTCACGCCGGTGATGGCAATCTTGACGCCATCTTCTGCGGTCAGCTCAAAGGCCTGGCTCAGAGCCAGCTCTACGCCTTCATGCGGCACCATCTCGCCACCCACCTTGGAGAAGCGGGAGAGACGACCACCGAGGGTAAGGAAGCCGTTGAGATCCATCTGGCCGATGTCGCCGGTCTTGAACCAGCCATCGCGGAAGATTTCGGCATTCACCTCGGGGCGGCCAATGTAGCCGCTGAACACGTTGGCACCCTTGAACCAAATCATACCGCGCTCGGTAAGCGGCAGTTCTACGTTGTCGTCATCAACATCGGTAATGCGCACAGCAATACCGGGAAGCAGGGCACCGATACTCGGGCGAACCGTGCCGGGTACAAAGAACTTGGAACCGCGGACGGGGGCTGCATTCGGCATGTTTACACCGATAACCGGGGAGGTCTCCGTCAGGCCGTAGCCTTCCATGGGCTGAATACCGCACTTGTCGATGAACTCCTGTTCGAGGTCAGCCTGCAGCTTTTCGGCACCCAGCACGAAGTAGCGCACGTTCTTGAAGGTGTCGGGCTCGGCACGGCGGAGCATGGCGCGGCCAAAGGTGGGCGTTGCGCATACGAGGGAGAGCTTGTGCTTGACGATAAGCTCGTTGAGGTTGCGGGCGTCTGTCGGGTTGGGGTAAGAGCAGACGGTGCAACCGGCAAGCAGCGGCAGCATCATGGTAACGGTAAGACCGAAGCTGTGGAAAATGGGCAAGCTGGCCAAGAAGCTCAGGTTGTTCATATCCAAGCGGCAGGCGCATTGAGAGGCATTGGCCAACACCATGCGGTGGGTCAGCACCACACCCTTGGGCTCGCCACTGGAGCCGGAGGTGAAGAGCATGACAGCCTCGTCGTTGTTCTTGCGGGCATCGGTATCGAACATGTTGCAGATAAGGGAGGCCGGGGCCATCTTAGCTGTCAGCACGTTGGAGATAAGCGTGAGCTTGGAAGTGTTCTGCAGCAGGTCTTCCACCAAAATAAGCTGCTCTGCGGGCGGCCAGGGGAACTGCGGCAACTTCTGCATGAACTTGCGGGCTGTAATGAAGGTCTTGAGCCCGGCCTGGCGTACCGTGCTTTCAAAGGCAGCGGCGGAGGAGGCATAGTTAATCAGCACCGGGGTAATACCGGCCAGCAAGCAGCTCAGCGTGGCAATAACACCACCGCCGCCCGGGGGCAGGATGACACCAATGCGCTTGTCGTCGCGCTTGCGCAGCATCTTGGCAACGGCCATACTTACACCCAAAGCCTTGAAGAAGGGCAGGCGGGCACCGGTCATGCCGTCAATAATCTCTACCTTCGGGTTGGCTTTGATGGAGCGTACAATGTTGGTGGTCAGCGAGGTGCTGAGCAGCGGCTGGGCGGCAAAGAGCTCTGCGCCCTTTTCCAACCAAGCTGCCATCAGGCGCTCACCGGTTTGCGGGCCGGCGGCAAGCTTCGGGAGAATGCAGAACTCCTCATGGCAATCCGGGTCTTGCACTTCGCGGTACAGGGTGGTTACGGTGTTGCCGTAGTAGCCCAAGAACAGCGGAATGGGTGAAATGTGCAAGCTGCCGACGTGGCGCAGGAAGGGGGAGGGTACGTCGCTATACGTGCCGCGAATCTTGGCTACCTGGCCCGGAAGGAATACGACGCTGATGCCGGCATCCAAGTGGGCCATAATTTGCTCACGAACGGCGCGGGACGTGGTGTGGCGGAAATCAAAGTACTCTACCTCAACCTGTTTGGCTTTGAGGAAGTCCATGATTTCGTCTGAGGGCGGGAAGGTGGGGTCCACCAAGTAGCATACCTTGCCTTCAAGCAGGTGGTGCAGGGCTCTGCCTGCCTCAATGCTGATGCGGTTCGGCATGTAAAATCCCGGCGTCACTATGTTTTCTTTTCCGTGTACGATTAAACCGGCCATAATGCTGTGTTGTTAAAGTGTAAAAATGTGGTCTCAATGCAATAGAGCCGCCCAACGGGTTTGCCCCGGGTGGGCGGCTCCTGCCTCGCATTCAGGAGCTGTATGTTATTATAGCAGCTCTTTTGCGTTTTGCCAGATAAAAATCAGGCTTTTTTAGAATGTGTAGGTGGCGCTGATGCCGAAGACCACGCCGAAGTTCTTGAACGGAATCATGGTCGGGTCGCCGCTGTAAGCCTTAGCGTGGGAGCGACGGTTGGCGTCCAAACCACCCTTGCCCAGCCAGTTGAAGCTTACGGAGGGGGTGATGATGACGTTGTCCTTCACGAACCAGGGGGTGGAAAGCTTAATCCAGAAAGCCTGGGAGCCGTTGCCGCAAGCATTGTAGGGGTCTGCAAAGTAGTCAGCAGTGGCGCTCATGGCAAGTGTTACTACACCCAGAACGGAACCCTCGGTAGCGGGCTTCACCTTGTTCAGCGGGAACTTACCGGTGATGTAGGGCTCGAACCACCAACCCTGGATACCTTGGAAGGAAAGGCTGGTCTTTACACCCATGCTCAGCCAGGGCATGTCGGTGGGAGTCCACTCGGGGGCGATGAATACTTCGTTTACTACGGAAGCACCCTGGTTGCGGTAGTGCTTGGCCATTACGCCCAGAAGACCACCGTGTACAAAGCTGTGACCGAAGGAGATGTTCCACTCGGGGCGGATGTACTTAGCCTCGGTGATAAGGGTGAACTGGTTCTCGATGTTCGGGCGCTTCAGTACAGTGCCGGCAGGAACATAACCGGAAGCACCGGGAACAATGGCACCCATAGGCACGCGGTTCTCACCGGCCTTGATGCCACCGTACAGCGTGTGGCCGGAGGCCGGGGCGTGGTAGGCGATGGTGTGGCTCAGCGTCCAAAGGTTGCTGTGCTTGCCCAAATCATAATTGAACTTGGCAGCGGCGTACAATACGCTGTCACCCTGGGCTACAGAGTGGGAAACAACATAACCGCGGCCGGTGTAATTGGTCTCATAACCCACCGTCAAAGAGCCTTTGAGGCGATTTACGGAGAGAGCGGGCTCTGTGGCAAGGGGATCCACCGTGGTAGTGGCCGGTTCGCCGGCAAGAGCCGGGGCAGCAAAAAGGGCTGCGAGCAGTAGATTACGTACTTTCATGTCGTGTGTGTTGTATGGTTGTTTTCCTAACTCGGCACTCGCTTTTCTTATGGAGAAAAGTAGAGTGTACTCTAAGTTTTGGTGAGAAAATTATAACAATCGTATTCTGGCATGTCAAGAATTTAAGTAAATTTCTATCAAAAAGTAGGGAGATGGACGAATTTTGTGTCTTTTTCGGCCTGTATAAGGTATCAAAGAGGCGTTAATCCGCATGAAAAGGCGAGTTGCGAATTAAGGGGATGTACAATTTACAAGGTACAATGTACAATTTTTCAGTTAGGCGGCTGCGCCGCAGGATGTAGGCAAAGCCCGGCCACGCTTACCGCCCGCGCCTTGAGCGCGGAACACAATCCGACAGATAAACTCCGCTTCCCCTGCGAGCCGTAGGCGAGCGGAACTCTTAAATTGTACCTTGTACATTGTAAATCGTAAATCCAATTCGTCCCTCGTACTTCTACAAATTGCTATTTGTGTGGCTATTTACCAAAACTTGCACAGAGCTAACAAAAATATGGCTCGCGGTTTTTTATTCCGCGAGCCACAGGCGAGCCTAGCTCAAAAATTGTACATTGTACCTTGTAAATTGTACATTCCTTCTTTTTTAGTCGGTATTGCGCACACGGGAGCGCGGGGAAAGCACAATGGGCACACCGGCTGCTTTAATACGGGAGCGGATGGTATTGCGCAGATAGGCGGCGTAGCTATCGGTGAGCAAGCGCTTATCATTCACAAACAGCACATAGGTGGGCACGGGAATGGTGGTGTATTTTTCATTCACAGCCGTGGTGGCATAGAAGAGCTTGAGGCGCTTCTTGAGCACGCGGTGCTGGCCGGGAGGATTCATCTCCATAGCGCGCTGCAGCAGGCGGTTCAGCTCGCCGGTGCCGGGCATGTTGAGCGCTTCTTCGCGCACGCGCGCAATAGATTTGAAGATGGCGGGCATGCCTTCACCCTGTTTGGCAGACACAATGGCAATGGGGGCGTAATCCAAGAAGAAGAGGTCCTCGCGAATGATATCCTTAACAGCATCCTTACGGGCAGAGAGGGGGGCATCCGGGCAATAGAGGTCGAACTTATTGACCACGATGATGCAGGGCTTGCTCTCTTGGGCAATGATGGAGCCGATGCGGCGATCCTGCTTGGTAACACCTTCTGCAATGTCGATTACCAGCAGGCAGATATCGGAGCGGCGGATGGCCTTTTCACTGCGCATGGCAGAGAATACCTCCACCGAGGTATCGCGCTTGGAGCGCGGGCGCATACCGGCGGTGTCAATGAGCATGTAGGGTTGCTCATCGCGGGTGTACGGAATATCAATCGCATCGCGCGTGGTGCCTGCTACGTTGGACACGATGGTGCGCTCGTCGTTGAGAATCGCATTCACCAGCGAGGATTTACCTGCATTGGGGCGGCCTACAATGGCAACGCGGATGGGGCTGTTTTCCGTTACTTCCTCGCGGTCGGGCTCTTCCTCGGGCGTGGCATCCGGGGCGGCCTCTGCCTTAACCGGGGTAGCGCCCAGCTCTTTGAGACGCCCGTTAAGTTTTTCTGCCAGTTTGGCAAAGCCACGGCCATGGGCGGCAGAGGTAAAGACGTAATCCTTGAAGCCGAGCTCCGCAAACTCACCCAAATTGAGCTCTTGCTTCTCCGTATCTGCCTTGTTAAGAACGAGCAACACGGGGATATCGCTCTTGTGCAGGCGGGTGGCAATGTTCTTATCAATGGGGGTGAGGTGGTCGCGGCAGTCGCATACAAACATGATGAGGTCTGCTGCGGCCAAGGCAATATCGGCCTCGCGCTGCACTTGGGCACCGAAACCGTCGTCCAGTGTGGAGCCGATACCGCCCGTGTCCACCACAAGGGCCTCGTAATCCGTAATGCGGCACTGGGCGCTCAGGCGGTCGCGGGTCACACCGGGTTGGTCGTGCACAATGGCAATGCGGCGTGCTACCATGCGGTTGAAAATGGCGGATTTGCCCACATTGGGGCGGCCTATGATGGCTATGGTGGGGGAAGACATGGAGAAAATGTAACAGTGTTAATGTAATAGGTGACAAAGCCCGCATTGGGGCAGGGGATTAGCGATCAGAGGTGGTGTGGTAATTTTCCTCCGGAGATTTTCCGGGAGGTGTGGCCGGGGTAAGCCCAATGGCAGAAATACCGTTGCCGGCAGAAATGAGGTTCACGGGGCCACCGGTGCGTTTCATCACTTGATAGCTGCGGCGTGTGCCGTCTGTACCCATAACGGAGTAGGTGAAATAGGTGGGGGTGGACTGGCAAAGCACATGCAGGTTCTGCTTGCGGTCCATCATCACACGCGGCTCCATGAAGTTGAGGTACTGCCCCATAAAGCAGGCGCCGATGATGGAGCCGGAGTCTGCATTCACCACCTGGCCGAAGAGGCAGTCTTTTTCGCCGGCTCGCATCATTTTAACGTGCATGTGCAGGCGCTTGCCACCGGATTGAATGGCAAATGTTTTGACGGAACTACCGTTCACCAAGGTGAAATTAGCGCGGTTAGAGCTGTAGGTGGTCTGCATGTCATTCATACGAATGGTGGCTACCACACGGAAACTGCCCGCCGTGGTGAAGTGGAAGTACGGGCGCAGGTTGAAGGTGAGCTCGTGCCCGGAACCGGGATGCACCACAATTTTATCAAAAACCGGTATAACCTTGGGGGCCATGGGGTGCGAGGTACCGCTGCGGGTCACGGTAAAGTGCAGCCAGGGGCGGTCCGGGGTGTTGGCCAGTACCAAGGCTTCGTCTGTAAAGTTGGTGATTTTGACCTTAATTTTCACGTTTTCGCCGAGCAGGAACTCGCCTCTGACGGGCTGTACGCGTACGTCTACCTGTGCAGAAACCTGCCCCACTGCCAGCAGGCAGAAGAGTGCCATGATGAGGTTGATGATGTGTTTCATATTTGTAATCGGGTGATGCGTTTTTGTGTTAAATCAATCGGTTAGGGGTATACAATGCGGAATCCGTACTCTGTGTTGCGAGCACTGCGGTTGGGTTCAATGCGGGGGGCGGCATCTGCCTCTGCCGGCAGCAGCAAGGTGCCCTCGCCGGAAAAATCCGTAGCCGGGCAAATATCTGTTGTCCACTCGCACAGGCTGCCGGCGGCATTGCCGTGTTTTTTTGCAGCCGTGAGCAAGCGAGCTGTGGGCAGCTCTGCTTCTCTGTAACGGGCGTAAACTAAAGCATCCCAATAGGAAACCCCACGCACCGGCGACTGGTGGCTCAGCTTTTTGCCCTCGTACTCCACCCCCTTGTTGGCGGCGGCCCATTGCTTCTCCCAGTCCGCAGGGCGGCGGCCGCTGCCGTCTTGCGGTACTCCTTCCAGCAGGCGACGGCGCTGGTCGCGGGTGAGGCGGTTCTCGCTCTCAAAAACAAGCAGGAACTCGCGGTACTCGCGGATGCTGACGAGGTGCGCGGCAACCTTTACCACTTGGCTGCCTTGGTAGCAGGTGATGGTGCTACCGTCATTGGCCGGTAAATCCTCCACTTCATCCGGCGCCATGCACGAGCCGACAACGGCGGAGGCAATCACCAAGCCCAAAGCGGCTCCTGCCATGTACAGGGTTTTGCGGAATTTGCGGCGGTTGCGCATGGTTTCTCGCACAATGGCGCCGCGTGTTTTGCCGTTGAGCCCGGCCACGTTGTCGCGGTTGAGCTGGGGCTCCAGTTGTTCTTTGACGGTGGCGGCAGAGTCTGCCAAGGCAAGCCACTCCAAGCGCTCGCCTTCGTAGCCGTTCTGCAGCCAATCCAGCAGGGTGCGGGCGCGAGTGCGTCCCGGCACGCCCTCTTGGGGCATCATGGGTGCCAGTGCGGCTGCAAGGGCATTCATTTGCTCTGCCACGGACTCCGCCGTGTGCTCGCCGCTGATGACGGGCGAGATAAATTGCACGCGCTGCTCGCCGCTGAGGTAAATGCTGTGCGGGTAGAGGCCGGTGGCGGCAATATTGCGTTTAGCCGTTTCGGCATAAAGTTTGCCGGCAGCCTCAATGATGGCGCACACCTGGGTGGGGCTCAGGCGCTTGTTCTCTGCGGCAAGTTGGGTTAAGCTCTTGCCTTCGGGGGCGGCTAGGGTGAGGTACCAGGTTTCATCGGCCGCCATGGCCTCGTATACCTGCGTTACATGCGGCAAATGAACGGCTACACGGGCGCGCACCGAGGCCAAAAATTGCTCTACGTCTGCATGCGAGACAACGCCCGTCAGCACCTCTACCAGCACGCCGCGCTCTACATGGCTTTGTTTGGCGCGGAACAGCGTGGTTTTCCCCTGCTCCCCGAGGTGGCGGGTGAGGGTATAGACGCCCAAGCGGGTCGGCAGGTTCTGAAAGTCCGGTTTGCTCATGGTGGTCGGGGTTATTCTGTTGCGTCGGAGGATTCCAAGTCTTCCAGGAACTCCGCAAAAGGTGTTTTGGGCTCAGCCTCTGTTCCGTCTGTAGTGGGGGCGGCAGGTTCCGTTGCATCCGTCGGCAAGCCGCTTTCGGTGCCGTAAGCGGGCAGGGCGATGTCGTCCATGGGGGCAAGGCCGTCGTCCGGCAGAAGTGAGGAGGGCGTGGTGTGCTTGCGGGTGGACTCGCGAGCGTTGATAATCTGCTCGTGCAGAATAAGTGCGCTCGGGTTGCTCAGGCAGTCAATGGGCTCTCCCTTGTAGAAGAATTTGGCCGTAAAGCCGTAGTAGGTCATTTCTCCGTAGGCGTCCTTTTCTTCCTTGGTCAGCGGCGGCAGATTGTAGGAGATAAGGATGTTCTCCTCGTGGTCGCTCCAGTCTTGTGTCTCGTTTTCCCACATCACCACGGGGTCTATGGGCGAGTAGCGAATCTTGCGGTCGTTCACCAGCACAAAGAACTGAATATGAATGAAAATATCTTGCGGAGAAATCTCGGTTTCCGGGGCAACCAGGATGGGCAGTCGCATGCTTACCTGTTCGCCGGCCTCGGGGTCGCTGGTGTGGCTGTGGGTATAGGGGCCAAAGGATACTTTGCCACGCAGGTCGGAGGGTTGGTCGAACCCGTGCTTAAGGCGGCGAGAGGCGCGCTCAAAGTACTTGCCGGCCGTGCTGCGCATGTTGAATACCTTGGTGTAGTATTCTCTAGCCTTTTCGGGGTTCAGGAGTTTATCGTACGCCATGCCGTAGTAGTACAGCAGGGCGGGGTGCTCCGGCATAATGCCGGCGGCCTCCTCAAAGCTTAACACACAGCGGCGCATGTCGCCGGATACCAGGGCGGAGATGCCTTGGCGCATGAGGTTGTCAAACTCGCCTGCGGCCTCTGTTTTTTGAATCACCTGCGCCGGGGTATCCTCGGCAGTGGGTGTTAAATCCTCCGGGGTTTCGCGGGTGATGCTGATGCCGGTTTCCTCAAAAATGAGCAGGTCGGCATCTGCCGCGCGCAAGGGCGGGGCGGCGTTGTGGTCGGTCACTTCCTCATCCGGCTCTTCCGTTTGAATGGCAGATACAGCCGCGCCGCCAATGCCGGCAGAGCCGCTGTATATGGTGCCGGCAAAATCCACGGCTTGGCTCAGGGCTTTATCCAGCTCGGCCACGCGGCGCTCGGCTCTAATTGTTTGCAAGCGCGCTTCCGTCAGCTCTTTGCGCAGGGTTTCCGCCTCGCCGGGGGGAGACATGGTGCTGAGCCTTTGCGCTAAGCCCAACAGCAACAGCAGCACTTGTGCCACGATGGCCGTGGCCAGACAAAACAGAACAAAGCGGCGGGAGCATAAGGCTCTCGCTGCTAGGCTTAACTTGCCGGGTTCGGCAAGGGAGTTTTCCTCAAGTATATCCGTATCAGGCGTTTGAGGAGTCTCCGCTGCTGTCTGTTTGTGCGTATTCAATGATGTCTCCCTTGTATTGAGCCAGCACGGCTTTCATGAAGGTTTCTGCCGGTTCGCCTTTCTTGGTGTCGAATCCGCCGTAGGTCATGCCGTCTACCTTCACCTTGCGTCCGTTGACGGTGAAATAGGCCACACCCTTAAAGCCGGTGCCCCACTGGCGCAGGTCAATCGTTTGAATGTCGGCAATGCGGAACTGCTGCCCGGCGGCAGTGATGAGGTCGCCACGCAAGGAAAGCTCTCGGCGGTGGGTGCGCACCACAAAATAGAGCCCCAGCAGCACCAAGGAAAAGCCCACGGCGCTGCCAATCCATTGCTCACGAATGGCTGCGGCATCGTAGGCGTGGTCGCCGGGGGTAATGGGCATACCCATGCGGCCGGAGTAGCGGCTCCAGCAGGCAGACCAACTTTGCATGGCCTTCAAATCCATCACCTCGGCGGGGCTGCTTTTGGCGGCGGCGCAGTCCTGGGGCAGGGGGTAACGGGCATCATCCACCACGGCTACCAGGTCGCCGTCGGCTGTGGTTTCCGTAACAAGCAAGGGGGCGGATTCGCGCTGCTGTTGCCATGCGGCGCTGTCCGTGGTCTTGCTTGCCTCGCTGCCCAACTTAGCAAAGGCCTTGTAGCAGCAGTAGGCCTCATTCTTTTTGCGGTAGCCAATGGCACCGTCGTAGATGAAGTACAGAGAAAATCCGAAAAGGGCAAGTATCACGATACCGAAACGTACGAAGGTGTCGGTTGTGGCTTTACAGATGATGTCTTTTTCGCTCATGCCCCCTTAGTTTAACACATTAACTTCCGTTTGCATAGCAAAAAAAGACAGTTGGAAGTGCGATATGCGAATTCGGACTCAAAAAGCAGGAACCCCGCCCACCGGGCGGAACCGATGAGCGGGGCGGGGCTTGGTGCTTCACCTTAGCAGCTGCACGCACTTGATAAGAATATCCAGGACATACCAGACAATCGCAAGGATTGTCACTGCTTTGGTGGGGGTATTTTGTTTGTACATAACGTATAAACCGCTCACCGGCTGCACCATGCCGCCAGTGGCGGCACACTCATTTTAACGTGTTGATGCTCAAAAAACAAGATAAAAATACCAATTCCCTAAAAAACTTCAAGCCGTCGGGCACTTGCGCGCCCGACGGCCGGAAAATTATGTACAACCGGGACCCCTCCCGGGTGAAGCTTTCGCCTCACGCAGATATTCTAGCATATTGCCCGCACTTGTCAACACAAATTCAAGTTCCAACATCCAAAAATCAACGAATTCAACAATATGCGAATTCTGCCCTTGCGGCGCAGCCGCCTAACTGAAAAATTGTACATTGTACCTTGTAAATTGTACATCCCCTTAGGCCTTGTAAATTGTACATCCCAATTCGTCCTTCCATTTAGTTCAAGATGAGCTCCACCAACCGTTCCATATCCTCGGGGGTATAGCGTTGGTCGAGGGGGAGGGGAAGGAGGGTGCGGGCCAGTTTGTTTTCCGTCTGCGTGGCATCCGTGGCCTCAATCACCTCCGGCCAATAGAGGGGGAGGCGCACCCCGGCATCGATGAGCGAATCCCGCAGCCCGGGAATGCCGCAGACCAACGGATAACACATGGGCGCATGCTGCGGATTCTGCGGCAGACTCAGACGGTTAATGTGTTGCAGAGAGCGGTGCAAGTAGTGGTAATTGCGGATTCTGCGCGCGGCATACTCTGCCCATGGAGTGCTGAGCATGAGCCGCTGAGTAGCCGCACCCATGTTCTTGGGGATGACGCACAAGGCATCTTCTGCCTCTTGCACGCGCTGTGGCGAAGCGTCTTGCAGTAGGGCTGCGGTGCGGTGGTCGGAGCCCGCATCCTCCGGCAAGTCCGCTGCCATCGGAAACGGTGCCACGGCAATGCCTCCATCCGCCAATCCGGCAAACTTACGCGGGCTGTAAAAGGCGGGGATACCTTGCGGAGCCGGACTGTACAAGGCCGTAGTAGCATCCGCCACCACCGGGCAAGGGCAGGCGCGTGCCGCTTCTTCCATAGCTGCCGCAGTAAGACCAAAATAGTTCACCAACACCAGCGCATCATTCTCCCTCAGCTCATGGGGTAAGATGGGGTGCAGTTGCTCCGTGATGCTGTAGCGCAGCACCGGCAACCCGAGCGAGGCGGGCGCCTCTGCCACAGTATCGCACACAAAACGCGGAATCCACACCCGAGCGGGCGCCGTGGGAAGGTGCTGCAAGATGAGCCGCAAAGCAGCCCTCCCGCAGTTGACATAGCGGCAGTTGGTGCCGGCCGGGTAGGGAAAATCCCCCGTTCCGGCGGGGGCTGCGGGCTGCTGTAGCGGAATAGCTCCACCCATGAGGTGAGGCGAACTCATTTTTTGCGGCGGCGTTTTTTGGTGGATTTGGTGGGGGCTTTTTCAATGAGCAGGGTGCCATGCATGCCGGCATCATTAAAGGCTCCCCCGAACAAGCGCAGCGCGCTGTAGGTGATATCATCAAGCGTGGCCCCGTATTTTTCGCAATCGGCCTTATAGGCGGCATCAATTTGCTCGCGGTCTAAGGGGGCTCCCTCCTTCAGCGCGTGGTAAAGAGCATCGTGCCGCAGGCTGGGCATTAAGTGCGCTAACTCTGTATGCCCCAGGGAGTTGCCATCCCACACATACCCGGCGCGCAAAATGAAGGTGTGCCCGCGCGCTTCCATGATAACGCGGTGCGGCGGGTAGGGGGAAAGCCCTTTCCAGTACCCCACATACACGGCGGGGTCCTCCCACGTGATGTCGTTTTTCGTGGTCAGGCAAAATCCCGGGGCTTTGGCAGCATTGTAGCGGTACCAGCAATCGGGGGCTTGCGCCTGCTCCGCAATGGCCGGATCCAGCGTTTTGGTGGGCCCGGGGGCACTATCCGCCATGGCAGCGGCAATCATGCAGCTGTTGTTCAGCAAACACACCGCCGCGGTGCCGAGCAAAAATAAGGCGGAACGCATGGCTGATACGTGGGGTGGTGGACAAGCTTACTTGAGCTTTCGGCGGGTGATGAGGTACACCTTATCACCATGGCGCACCTTGGTGTCCATGGCAATGAGCGCCAAGGCCCCCTTGGGCGCTGTGTCCACAATTTGGGTCACGCCGTTTTCGTCGTCGCAGCGCACCTCCGGCACCGTCAAGCGCACAATGCCGGTTGTGCATCCCGTAATTTCAATTTTGTCGCCCGGGGACAGCGGGTGCGCCTCCAAGCGGATTTCTGCCACCTTAACCTTGGGGTACCAGCGCATCACGCGGCCCAAGTGGTGGCGCTGCTCTAAGGCCAAACTGTTCGAGCAACCGCTCCAAGTCTCCCACTCTTCGCCCAGGTAGTAGCCGCCATGCCAGAACTGGCGGTTGAAGACGCGCAGCAGCTCCTCCTCCCACGCATACACCTTCTCCGGTGTCCATTCGCCACGGGCACAAGCGGTGACGGCCTCTTTGTATACGGAGGTAACGGTGGAAACGTATGCCTCGGAGCGTCCGCGACCCTCCAGCTTAAAGACGGATACACCTGCCTCCACCAGCTGGTCTATCACGCGGATGGTGCAAATATCCTTGGGCGACATGATGTATTGGTTATCAATATCCATCTCGAACCCGGTCTCCGTGTCGGTAACGCGGTAGGTGCGGCGGCACAGCTGGAAGCACTGCCCCCTGTTGGCACTGTGGTTGTAGGCGGCAAGGCTCATGCCGCATTTGCCGGAAATACCGATGCACAGGGCTCCGTGGGCAAAAATCTCAATGCGCACCAACTCGCCGCTCGGTCCCTTGATGCCCTCGCGCTTAATGCCCTCGATAATGCCGCGTATCTGCGAAAGCTTGAGCTCTCGCGCCAGCACCATCACATCCGCATAGGCAGAGAAGAAGCGCACCGCAGGCAGGTTGCATACATTAGCCTGCACAGAGATGTGCACCTCCAGCCCAATGCTGTGCGCATAGGAGATAACGGCTAAATCCGCGGCAATCACAGCATCAATGCCCGCATCCTTCGCCTTGCGCAGCAGGGCCTGCATGGCCTCCACCTCTTCATCATAAATAATTACATTGCAAGTGAGGTATGCCTTGGCCTTGCATGCGTGGCACAAGCGCGCTACCTTCGGCAAATCATCCTCCGTAAAGTTCACAGACGACCTCGCGCGCATGTTGAACATGCCCACGCCAAAGTACACACTGTCTGCCCCGGCTCTCAAAGCCGCTGCCAATGACTCATACGACCCCGCCGGGGCCATGATTTCCAAACCTTGCATGCCCCCAGCATACCGATTTGCCGCCTCACGGTCAAGGCAAATCGCCTTTTGCCCCCATATCTCATGCCCTTTTTCCCCACGGAGGAGCTTGCTCCTCAATATCACTGCGGCAAAAGCGCTTCTCAGCCGGATTCTTATTCCATACAGAAAAACAAAAGGCTTTGTTAAACGATACAGTTGATAAATGGGAGTTTGTCGCCCTCCGTACTACGCACCGCAGGTGCGTTCTTCACTACAGCGCCAGCTGTTCTTCACCATCTGCCGCAGGCAGATTCTTCACCATGCCCAACGGGCATTCTTCACCACGGCGTC
>JAEIGA010003242.1_pt1 | contig 25551 bp, 20 predicted proteins | sample 9270691 | NCBI WGS metagenome assembly JAEIGA01 (sample SAMN17057246, study PRJNA624740) | gut metagenome | biome: biome; isolation source: fecal sample | host: Bos grunniens | place: China: Xizang | collected 2019
CTCGTAAGAATGTGTGGACCGTTGCCAAGAATACTTGGGAGAAGGGTTTGACATATGCTTACCGTGACCGTAAGAATAAGAAGCGTAACTTCCGTGCGTTGTGGATCCAGCGTATCAATGCTGCTGCTCGTCTTGAGGGTATGTCTTATTCTCAACTGATGGGTGCATTGCATAAGGCTGGTATTGAGATCAACCGTAAGGTACTCGCTGACCTCGCAATGAATCATCCTGAGGCTTTCAAGGCTATCGTAGCTAAGGCTAAGGCTGCTTAATTGAGTAGCTCATGCAAATTAGATAACATTGCTAAAGGTGTTATTTAACATGATAACGAAAAAAGAGGCTTTGGCCTCTTTTTTTATTGTAAAATAGTTGCTATATTTGCAAAAGAAAGAAGGGGTAGTTGCTCTTTGAAAGACGAACAAAACCCTTCTTGAAGATGTTCTTTGAAATGTAATTGGAATAATGAAATGAAAAAAAGCATTCATTATTTATTTCAATAACAAATAGTCGTGTCGGTTTAGACTGGGAAACTCATCAATTATATCTGAAAACCGAGGACAGCTTCGACTCCCAATGGCGGGCCACGCCCCGTAAGGGGTAACCTTGAGTCGGTGGATTACAAAGGGGGCGAGCACTCAAATCCTATTACTCGGAGTTTCATCGCATCATTCCGGCGCGACTTTCTATTTTGTTTAATATGTTTCTGATATACGATTAGCACGCGCTTGGAGATTAATGCTCTTTGCGCGTGCTTCTGTTTATAATCAAACTGTATTGTAGTTTACCTCACCTTTCTTCTATTCAGCTCTTGTTGGTAGCGTTTTGCATTAGCATTGTGCTGTGATAGGGTAGTGGCAAAGTTATGATAACCTGAGAAATCTTCTTTAGCACACATGTAAAGGAAATTGTGTTGTGCAGGATTAAGAACGCTCTCTAATGCTGCAGTACTGGGTATACGTATGGGGCCAGGGGGAAGTCCTGCATATTTGTAGGTGTTGTAAGGGGAGTCTATGGTAAGGTGGGCATGAAGTATCCGGCGTAACTCAAATTTACCGTGAGCATACTTTACTGTAGGGTCGGCTTGTAATAGCATGCCTCGTTTGAGACGGTTTAGGTAGAGACCAGCTACAAGGGGCTTCTCATCGTTTTTGTTAGTTTCTTCATCTACGATGGATGCAAGTGTTGCTACTTCTTGAGGTGTCAATCCTAAGGCTTTAGCTTTGGAAAGTCTTGTGTTATTCCAGTATCTGTCATGTTCTTTTTTCATACGGGTAATAAATTGCTGGGGTGTCATGGTCCAGTATACCTCGTAGGTGTTGGGGATGAACAGTGAAGGGAAGGTCTCTGGTGTATAACCAAGACTATCAACAAGATTCTTGTCGGTAAGTAATTGTATGATAGAGATGGAATCTGTCATCAATTGTCGAGCAACAGCACCAGCCAAACGATCAATGGTGCGCACGGAAGGAATGACGATCTTTACGGGTGTTTGGTTGCCCGAGAGTAGTCGTAAACAGATATCGCGCATTGAGTCATTAGGACGTATGGCATAATTTCCAGGTTTGATATGGCTATCATATTTATAATACTTCATTAAAGGAGAGAAGCCCTTCGTTGTTTTGAATTTAGCTACGGAAGTAAGCTTCTCTTCCACTGTATATACGTCATCGTTTGGATGTATCTGTATGTATACAGTTTGTTGGCTTTGTACTGTGGGGGCCATGATAGCTTGATAAACGATATAAAAGCTAATAGCGACCATGGTAAGCAACAAGATTGTAGCTATACCTATTATGTATGTGCACCTTTTCATATATGTAAATATACGTTGATAACTATAATGGTTTTAATACACACATAGCCTCCATGAGCATACATCCTGTGATGTGTGCTGTGAGTCCTACGTCTTCACTATTGGCTGGTGCTTGCCACCAACGTCCACCATAGAGCATGGTATTGTGGTTAATACCATTTTTTGCCATTACTGTTGCCAAATGAGTAAGGTAGTTATGATACTTTTGGCGCAAAGTAGTGTCGAGAGTTTCATCGTTGATGAGTTTAACAAAGTAACGGAAGAATATTCCATGGAACAAGGCTCCATCACCATGTGTGGCATCAGGTAATACTCCTCCTTTGTTATTGCTCATTACATCCACTACATAATTTGCAGCTTTTATAGCATCGTTCAGATATGTTTTATTACCTGTAATGTGGTATAACTCGTGGGCTGCTCCCATGAATGTTCCTTGGTTATAGGTGAATATCCATTGTCGATTAATATGACCATTAAGTGCAATGTTATCTGCCATGGCTCCGCTCTCTTGATCAAAAAGAGTGTTTTTAAGCCATGCATATATCTTTTTTGCCTCGTTAAGGTATTCTTCACGGGCTTTCTTGCCCTTGATTCCGGCTTGATCGTAGAACTTATATATGCGTGCTGCAATGAGGGCTGCAGGTCCATTTGAACAAGCATTCTTGGATTTCTCTACATCAGTTTTCCAGGTAATTCCTCCATACCAGGGTGACTCGTCTTCGGGACCCCAAGTTGACCATATCCATTGGTCATAGAGCTGCATCGCCTTTTTTAGGTATTTCTTTTTACCTGTACTCTCGTACATGCGTATTTGGGCAAGTGCCATCCACTCCATATCGTCCACGAACACATTCCACCAAGGATCTTCTTTTCGTCCCGAGAAATTGTACTTTGGAGCTCCCTTCCACCATAGAGGGTAAATGTCGAGATATTGTTTGTCGTGAGTGCGCATGTATGCATCCACAATGACATCCATGGCATGTGCCTGAGGCCAATAGTGCTCGGTGCCCATATTTGACATGTTACTACCATAGTTGAAGTAGTACCTTTTTTCATATCCTGGGAACTCTGCTCCCCAAAAACACTTGATGAGTGACTGCGTCATACCGTCTGCCATGTGATTCCAGTAGGCTTGGTCAATGACTTTAGCTTGTGTCGTCTTGTTCTGAGCTTCCTCTTCTTGAAGAGTATGGGCCAATAATGGTGTACTCAAGCTTATAGAGAGTGCAAGTGTAAGAATTTTGTTTGTCATATCTGCTTCTGATTAGGGAATACAAAGTTACTAATAAACGTGCGAAAAACAAAGTTTGCTTAGTCGTTTTACCATTGGTGAGATGTCTGAATGTTTTTTTGTCGGCATATTTTATAGCCTTTCTGATTATTATTTTTCGCACTTGTGAAAAAATGCATTATATTTGTACTCGAATATAAACCGTGCATTATGGGTAAATTGAAGACTTTTATTAGTTCTTTAGGACGTTACAAATACGTAGTGACTATAGGACTGTTTCTGCTGATAATCTGCTTCCTCGATCAGAATAATCTGATGTTGCGTTGGCAGCACAGACAGCAGCGTATAGCTCTTCAAAGAGAAATCGAATACTATGAAGCCGTGCGCGATTCAAGTGTACAAGGCCTAAAGGAGTTAGAGCGTGATCGTGCAAACTTGGAGCGAGTAGCACGAGAGAAATATGGAATGCATTTACCTGATGAAGAAATATTTATCATAAAATGAAGAAAAAGATATATAACTTAATATATGTGTTAGGTGGCATACTGTTAGTGTTAGGTGCTGCTTTGTATATAACAAAATGGGCATTGGCTCCTTATCTTTATATTACAGGCTCCTTTATGTTTGGTGCTATGCAGATGCTTGATCGATATACTGGCAATAATTGGATTTTGCGTCGCCTGCGTCGTCAACAAGTGGCGGGAGCCATTGTTTTGATGATTGCAGGTGTGGCCATGTTGGCATGTAAGCAAAATGAATGGATTATGTGTTTGCTCGTTGGATGCATTTTGGAGTTGTATACAGCCTTCCGTATTCCTCAAGAGTATGAAAAAGAGCAAAATACTCTGTAAGGCATTCGTATAGTTAAGAATAGCAGATAAAAAAACTTAAATAATGATAAAAGGTTTTCTTCTTTCAAGAATACCTTTTATTTTTGCACTGTTTTTGTAAACAGCACGATGAACAGACTACTCTACATATTAAGTTTAATCTCAAGTGCATTCTCCTTTTCGTGTGCCGATAGCTATCGAATAGTGGGAACTTCTAACATCTGGGATATTGATGGGAAAACCGTCACGCTTATGACTGCAGAGAATAATGAATGGAGAATGTTGGATTCGTGTGAAGTGCTGCATGGTCAATTCCAAATGAAGGGTAAGGTAGATTCAAGTATGATTACTACACTGTTCCTTGACGGATATCCAATAATGCCGGTGATTTTGGAGCCTGGCAATATGGATGTGACCATTAGTAAGTTGGTTTTCAAAGTTGAAGGTACACCACTCAATGATTCGCTTTATGCTTTTATTGCTCGTAAGTATACACTCGATATGAGATTTGTGGAGATGGAGCGTATGGAGTCACAAATGATAATGAATGGCCATTCTCAGTACGAAATCCAGCATTATATCGATTCAGTGTATCAAGTGTTGAGCGAGGATATGCAAGGGTTAGTATGCGACTTTATTGGGAGTAACTATCATAATGTATTAGGACTTTGTGGCTTCTCTATGTTGTGTAACGGACTTCCTTATCCTGCAATTACTCCACTTATACAGAGTGTAATTGATGCTGCTCCCCAATCATTTTTGAATCATCCGACGATAGCTGGTTTTTTGAATCAGGCCCAAGAGTATATGGAGAAGTATGGTGTGTCTGACATAGCTCCCAATCGATAATTTTTTTTTGCTAAACTTTCTCTGTTATGCTATGTTATCTTGTTTATATGTTTTTTTATAGATTTTTCGTCAAAAAGTTTCGCGCCTCTTCGATGTCTAATCCTCGACGTGCTGCATAATCTTTCAGCTGGTCCTCACCAATATTCCCGATTGTAAAATAGCATGCTTGAGGGTGTGCGATCATAAATCCTGAGACCGATGATGCGGGATTCATGGCTCCATTTGCGGAAAGTGTGATGCCTATATCGCTGAAATGTAAAAGCTTTTCGATTAAGAAATTTATAGATTGATCAGGCAAACTGGGATATCCTATAGCAGGTCGTATACCTTGGAATTCTTCGTTAAATAATTGTCTTATGCTAAGTTGCTCATCTTTGGCATATCCCCAATAGCGCTTGCGCACCTCCTCGTGCATTTTTTCTGTTGTTGCTTCAGCAAGTCGGTCGGCAAGAGTTGATGCAAGTAGGGGAGAATGTTTGCTGTCGGGTAAGGATGGTTGAGTTACAGATGCTGCGAATACTCCAATACTATTAGCGATATTTTCAATATCTTCCTTTTCTGATGGTGTAGTAGTGGAAGCCTTTCGTATGAAGTCACTAAGACATAATGTATAGCCCTTTTTCCCTGTTTCTTGTTGGCGCAAAAAAGGAAATCTAATGCCATCGATGATGATGTCATCTCCTTCGCTATAGGCATTAGCCAATATAAACTTAGTTTGGCAAATTGTTTTTTCGCTCCATAGACGCAGTAGCTCCATGGCTTCAATATAGAGTGCTGCCGCTTCGCGCGCTTTGGCTCTATCCTCTTCAGAGAATGCTGTTATCCAATTGGTGCGACATGAGGGGCATTCATGCACTTCTGCTATCGTTGCAAACCGTGGCTCCATGCCCCACGCATGAAAAAAGTATATCCAGTTAATGTAGGGTACTACTTCACGAACGGAATATTTTATACAGTACTCTATCTTTTTCACCGTAGTGGGAATGATTTAGTATTTATGATTCATAATCAAAGGTCATTCTCTGTCCCATTACGTGTTCATTGAACTCTCCATTTTCGTATACGGCATGGCCATTGACCCATGTGTGGGTGATATCATGAGTGAAGGTGTGTCCTTCGAATGGGCTCCAAGCACACTTGCTCACAATCTCTTCCGTATTTACAGTATGTGGGGCATTGGGTTTCACCAATACAAGGTCAGCTTGGTATCCTTCGCGAATGAATCCTCTGTTCTTCACCTTGTATAGTATAGCGGGATTATGTGCCATCTTTTCAACGATATTGGGTAGTGTAATGACACCAGCTTCAGATAGTTCTAACATGGCGGGCAGTACATATTGTATGGTAGGTATGCCAGAGGCTGCCTTCAGGCAACCTCCTATTTTGTCGGCTGGCAGGTGAGGAGCATGGTCTGTACCGATAACGTCAATTAGGTTGGTACGAAGTGCTTCGCGTAAAGCCTCTTGATCTTTTTGGCTCTTTACAGCAGGGTTACACTTGATGCGTGTGCCATATGTGGCATAGTCGGCATCTGTATAGTAGAGATGAGGCAAGCATACTTCTGCCGTAATTTGCTTATCAGTGATGTTTCCAGCTGTGAGTAGTTCTAATTCACGTGCTGTACTGATATGTAGTATATGTATGTGTGCACCTGTTCGTTTTGCCAGTTCTACAGCTTTGGCTGTTGATTGGTAGCATGCCTCTTCGTTACGTACAAGAGGGTGATAGCTTACATCTGGGTCATCACTTCCAGTCTCAGTTTTGTACTTGGTTGTGTTAGCTGCTATGATGTCTTGATCTTCACAATGCAGAGCAATAAGTGTAGGTGATTCACGGAAGATTGTTTCCAAACGCTCTTCTTCAGCTACAAGCATATTTCCCGTACTGCTTCCCATGAATACCTTGAGACCGCAAACTCGAGTGGGGTCGATACGACGTATTTCCTCTATATTGTCAGCTGTTGCACCAAGGTAGAAGGAATGGTTAACAAGGCATTTCTTTGACGCATCGGCAAATTTCGCTTCCAGTGTCTCTATGGTAGTTGTTTGTGGATTGCAGTTTGGCATATCCATTATCGAGGTGATGCCACCACGTGCTGCAGCGCGACTCTCTGTGGCCATATCGGCCTTGTGTGTCAATCCTGGGTCACGGAAATGTACATGATCATCGATTGCTCCTGGCATTAAGTAGCATCCACTTGCATCAATAGTGCGGTCAGCAATGATGGGTTCAGTACTAGTGCCACGTACGATAGCAGCAATTATTTCATCTTCAATAAGTACACTACCTGTGTACTGTTCGCCTTCATTTACGATGATGGCATTTTGTATCAAAGTCTTCATAGCGACAACAAAGATACAACAAGCCATGAGGATAACAAAATAAAACGATGTTTTTTTATCCCGAAAGCATCATTCTACAATGCGTAAAACGACGTTTTCTTTAAAAGAACAAATCGAGTTCATCTTCAAGGTGAACTCGATTTGTTTATTGATAATGCTTTTATGATTATTTCTTCTCACAAGTCTTGTTACAAGCTTTCTCGCATTCTGCTTTCTTCTCGCAATCAGCTTTCTTCTCGCAAGTAGCCTTATCGCAGGGCTTGTCGCACTTCTTTTCACACTTTTGTTCGCACTCTGCTTTGTCGCAAGGTTTCTCACACTTCTTATCACAAGCTTTCTGAGCAGTACATTCGGTACAAGCCTTATCGCAAGCAGTCTCCTTTGCCTTGTTGTTGCAGCATGATGTAACGGTGAGAGCTGCTACGGCTACGATAGCCAAAAATAATTTCTTCATGTTGTTCTTAGTTTTTAAGTTTGACAAATCTTCTCTTTAGAATAGTTGCAAAAGTACAAACTTTTTTGATACTTCAATGTCATGATGCCTTATATTTTGAGAAAAATGCGTAAATTTGCATGCTATGATTGATAAAAGCTTATTCAAAGATAAGAAGGCTGTGTACTATACTTTGGGATGTAAACTCAACTTCTCTGAGACTTCTACCATTGGACGTACACTCTCCGAAGCAGGATTTCGCACAGCGCGTCGGGGTGAGGAGGCTGATATATGTGTGGTAAACACTTGTTCTGTGACCGAACAGGCAGATAAAAAATGTCGTCAGGCAATACATCGCTTGGTGAAACAACATCCCCATGCTTTTGTGGTCGTGACGGGTTGTTATGCTCAGCTAAAGCCCGAGCAGGTGGCTGCTATTCCTGGCGTGGATCTCGTATTGGGAATGGATAAAAAGGGTGAATTGTTAGAGCATCTTCATTCGCTTGAGAAACGCGAACATGGAGAGATGCAAACTATCCCCACGAAAGATATACGAACTTTTGTCCCCTCCTGTTCACAAGGAGATCGCACTCGCTTTTTCCTCAAAGTACAGGATGGTTGTGATTATTTTTGCTCTTATTGTACCATCCCTTATGCTCGTGGACGTAGCCGAAATGGCACTATTGCTTCGCTTTTAGAGCAAGTGCGTCAAGCAGCCAATGAAGGAGCGAAAGAAATTGTCTTGACAGGTGTTAATATAGGTGATTTTGGCAAAACCACAGGTGAGACCTTTATTGATCTTATTCGTGCTTTGGATGAGGTGGAGGGAATCGAACGTTATCGAATATCTTCAATAGAGCCTAATCTGCTGACGGATGAAGTTATAGAGTTTGTCGCTCAGTCACGTGCTTTCATGCCACACTTCCACATACCATTGCAAGCGGGTAGTGATGCTGTGCTTAAGCTTATGCGTAGACGTTACGATACAGCACTATTTGCCTCTAAGATACAAAAAATACGTTCACTCATGCCCAATGCCTTCATCGGTGTAGATGTTATTGTGGGTACACGTGGCGAAGTAGAGGAGTATTTTGAGGAGGCCTATCGCTTCATCGAGTCATTGGATATTACTGCTCTTCATGTGTTTAGCTATTCAGAACGTCCTGGTACTCAGGCTTTGAAGATTGAGTATAAGGTGACTCCACAAGAGAAACATCGTCGTAGTGAACGTCTGTTGGCTCTCTCTGATGCCAAACAGCGGGATTTTTATGAACGCCATATTGGAAAGGAAGCACTCGTGTTGCTTGAGAAACCTAAGGCAGGACATCCTTTCCATGGTTTCACCGATAACTATATAAGAGTCGAAGTGGATGATGCTCGTGCTAGAGATAATGCTTTGGTGCGTGTTCATTTGGGAGAATTCAATGAAGAGGGTACTGCTTTAGTGGCAACGATGATTTAAATGCTTGAATGATGAAAGTTGCTGTAGTAATCCTCAATTGGAATGGTGAGCAGATGCTCCACGATTTTCTACCTTCGGTGGTAAAGTATTCGATACTTCCCGAGTCGATGGGGGAGGCTGTGGTTTATGTAGCAGATAATGGCTCTACTGATAGTTCGTTGGCATTGCTTGCTAATGAATTTCCTATGGTGCAAACTATTGTCCTTGACCAAAACTATGGTTTTGCCGACGGCTATAATAAAACTTTTGCTCAGATTGATGTCGAGTATGCCGTATTGCTCAACTCTGATGTAGAGGTGACAGAAGGATGGCTTACCTCTCTCGTAACGTATATGGAGACTCATCAAAAGGTTGCTGCTTGTCAACCTAAGTTGATGGCCTATCATTACAAGGATGAGTTTGAGTATGCAGGAGCCATGGGAGGTTTTCTCGATCGTTACGGATATCCCTATTGTCGTGGACGAATATTTGATACCGTGGAGAAAGACCATGGGCAGTATGATACAGAAGTTCCTCTGTTGTGGGCTACTGGAGCTTGTCTCATGGTAAGACTTCCCATTTACAAGGAGGTGGGCGGACTTGATGGGCGCTTCTTTGCACACATGGAAGAGATTGACCTTTGTTGGCGTCTTCGTTGTCGTGGATATGAAGTGGGCTGTGTACCTACGAGTGTGGTATATCACGTAGGTGGGGCAACACTCAATGCTGGCAATCCGCGAAAGACCTTCCTCAACTTCCGTAATAACTTGTTGATGTTATACAAGAATCTTCCCGCTAACGATTTGCATGGTGTACTCTTTGTTCGTGCCTTACTCGATTATGTAGCAGCAGCCATGTTCGTACTTAAAGGAGAGTGGGGAAGTGCCAAAGCAGTAGTTCGTGCTCGTCGTGAATATCACAAACTTAAGAGAGAGTTTTGTGCTTCACGCGAAGAGAATCTTCGTAAGGCGGTATCTATGGATGTGCCCGAACGCTCCCGTTTCTCTATCCTATGGAAGTATCATGTAAAAAGATGCAAGACTTACGACAGATTATAATATGCAAACCAATAAATATGACGAATATGAAATTGAAAGTTTTTCTGATGAGTTTGGCAATGGCAGCAACGCTTGTTTTTGCACAACAAAATGACAAAGAGTTTGCCGACCCAAATCCTGCACCTGTAGAGGCCTGGCAGGGAGTAAAAGCTACCACCTTGGGATGGGGCTCTACTGATGTACGCTATCAGTTGGGTGCTGTTCCTCAGTTGAACAAGTCATTATCTTTGTATGCTTGGAAGGGTGAGCGTGTGAATGCACAAGCTGTACTCATGACTCCAGAGGCTATCAATAATCTGAGTGTGCGTGTGAGCGACTTACAGCAAGGTAAGCATACAATTCCTTCAGAGGCTGTGGAGGCATTCTTTGTGCGCTATGTAATGAGTCATGGTTATTACAATCCTGCCGACTCATGCCTTATGGCCGATCGATTGGAGCCAGCTACAGGTTCTATGGCTATTGATGCACAGACAGTACGTCCTTTGTGGCTCACTATTAGCGTGCCTCAAAGTGCTGTCCCTGGTAAGTATAAAGGTACACTTACAGCTATATGCGATAGCAAAGAACTCTCTATACCCTTTACCGTAGAGGTGGGACGTCATACATTGCCCGCACCTTCAGAGTGGGGTTTCCATCTCGATTTGTGGCAGAATCCCTATTCTGTAGCACGCCATTATAATGTTCCTTTGTGGAGCAAGCAGCACTTTGACCTCATGCGTCCTGTGATGACTCGCTTGGCTAATGCTGGACAGAAAGTAATCACATGTAGTATCATCAAACATCCTTGGGATGCGCAGACAGAGCACCCCTTCGAGAGCATGATTGGTAAGAAAAAGTGTATCGATGGTACTTGGGAATACAATTATAAAGTATTCGATATGTGGGTAGAGTTTATGATGGAATGTGGTATTACTAAGCAGATTGACTGCTATACCATTTTGCCTTGGCATCTTAAGTTCGAGTACTTCGATGAAGCTGAGAACTGTACATACCAACAGCATCTCAATCCTGGTACAGCAGAGTATGAGCAATACTTGCTTCCCTTCTTGACAGATTTTGCTAAGCATCTGCGTGAGAAAGGTTGGTTCGATAAGACCTGTATTGCTATGGACGAGCGTCCTAAAGAGCAACTTGAGCCTGCTTACAAGGTGCTTTACAAGGCAGATAAAGCTTGGCGTGTGAAGGGTGCTGTTAACTACTTCGGTCCCGAAGTTGCAGAGCGTATGTATGATATCAGCTTCATCTATGACCATCGTTTGTTGAATGAGGAAGAGTTGTGTAGTCATCAGGGTCGTGGACATTTGGTTACTTTCTATACCTGCTGTGGACCTCATCGCCCCAATACATTTACCTTCTCTCCTCCCGCAGAGTCTGCTTTCTTAGGTTGGCATGCAGCAGCTGCTAATTATAATGGTTATTTGCGTTGGGCTTACAACAGCTGGATCAAAAATCAATTGGTAGATTCTCGTTTCCGTTCATTCCCTGCAGGTGACTGCTTCATGGTATATCCTGGTGGTAGCAGTATTCGTATGGAGCGTTTGGTTGAAGGTATTCAAGACTTTGAGAAGATACAGATTCTTCGTAAAGAAGCGAAGGGTAGCAAGCTTAATAAGTTGAATGCTGTAATTGAAGAATTCGCCATTCTTCCCGTTGGTCCTGAAGTTGATATCGAGGCCATGATGAAACGAGGAAAAGCTGCTCTTCGTGCTGCTGAATAAGCATTTCAAAGTGTAAATAGATAAATCTCTAAACTTGAGGGTGTGTCAGTTCTTTTGACACACCCTCAAGTTGTTTAGTTATATCCAACTTTGTGTTAATAGGTCGAATAGATTGATTGTTATTTTCGCAGACTCGAAAAAAAACAGTATCTTTGGAGCATGATTCCCTATGTGCGAAATCTTGTGTCAATAATATGTGCTGTATGGCTGGTGAGCTGTTCGGTGCATGACGCTCATGTTGAAGGGGAACAGCCCGTAGATTTGCTGAATCGCAAAGCCCAATCGTGGAGTTACCGCAATCTTGATTCTACCCAATACTATGCTCTTCAAGCTTATGAAGCATCACATTATGCTCATGGTCGTATTGTAGCATGTAATATGCTTGGATTTGTTGCAACCATGCGTATGGAATATGGCGAAGCATTGGATTGGTATAGTGAGGCCTATAGACGTTCAGGGTGTGAATTGGAACGCTTTGTGGCTGATGTGGGTAGTATGGAGGTGTATCGACGAATGGCCGATAATTTGGCTTTCTATGAGTGTAGAGTGAGAGCCGAAAAGAGATTGTCACACATTGGAGAGGAAATCGATAACTTCTCTCTTCCCGAACGGGATCGATTGATGGCGACGGTAAATCGTATGCATATGGTTTCAGCTTTGCATCACTATATGATGGGACAACGTCCTGAGGCAAATGCAGAGATGGAGTATGTCGTTGAAGATAATGTGTTGCGTGCCGATACGGCACAATGGCTCATGTACATGTACCTGAGGGGTATAGGAATCAATATGGAGGGTGATACGCGCGAACAACGTATGTTACGGCACTATACCAACCTGAATAATTGCTTACGCACCAGTAGGATGGGAGGGTATAGTTATTTCGCAGGAATGGCTTCGATAGGATTGTCGCAATTGTTGGCTGATTCAGTGCGAACAGATTATATTGCCCGTATGCGTCCAAACTCTTTTGCACAATTAAGTGACTCGCTACATGCTGCTGTAAACATAAGTATGGATTTTGCCAATGAGGCTCTCCAACTATTAGAAACGTATGGCGATATGTATGGTTGGTGGAGTTCAGTAGTGCAGATGTCATCGTTGCATAATCGTCGGGGTGAGTATGAGATTGCTCTATCTTTGTTGCCTTTAACGGAATATATTGATGGTGCTCCCGATGTATCAGCCAAGATGCATGAAGAGGCAAGCCTTGCATTTGCTGGTTTAGGAGATAAGGCAAGTTCCGATTATCATCGAAATCAGTATTTGGATTTATTAGAGACTACCCGACAAGACAAGGAGTTGGAGAGCCGCTATCTTTCCTTAGAGCGTCAACGTCGTAGAATGGATTTGATGCTCTATGTTACGATAGTAGGTACGTTGGTGTTGATGGTACTCATCTATTTGTTGAATATACGTCGAAAGAAAGGTGGTGGATACGAGCAACAATTACTTGAAGTGGCTCAAGAAACCGGAAAGCGAGTATATCTACATCGTAAACATATAGAAAGTGGTAAGCGTGATAATATAGTGCGCAAGGCTTCGTTCTCCGTGGTGACGGGTATGATGCCTTATATAGATCGTATGGCGCATGAGATAGAGCAATTACAAGAATCTGAGGTTTGGGATAATAAAGACCTGCGTACACGTAAGCTGGAGTATGTCTCTGAGTTGACCGATGAGATTAACAAGTTAAACGATATACTCGCTCAATGGGTCAAAACGACACAAGGTATGGTGGGTTTGCATATTGAGTCGTTTGAATTGGACGAGTTGTTTGATATGATAAGGCTTAATACAGCCTCATTTGTTCAAAAAGGACTCAGCCTGGAGGTTGAATCTACCCAAGCTGTGGTACGTGCAGATAAAGCACTCACCTTTTTTATGCTCAACACCTTGGCTGATAATGCTCGTAAGTTTACTCCCAATGGGGGACATGTGAGTATCACGGCAGAGGTTGGTGAGGAATATGTAGAACTTTCTGTTGCGGATGATGGCATAGGTATGTCTGCTGAAGATATTGATTGCATATTGCAGACAAAAGTTTATGATGCAACAACTATAGGAAAGGACTTGTCACCTGAACAACGTAAAAACAAAGGTAGTGGATTTGGCTTGCTCAATTGTAGAGGTATTATTGAGAAATATCGTAAGACCGATGCCTTGTTCGATGTTTGTCGTTTTGGGGTAGAGAATCGTAAGGAAGGAGGATGTCGTTTCTGGTTCCGCTTGCCCAAGGGCGTTCGCCGTTTGATAGCCTTGTTATGTGTCGTGATACCCATGAATATTTATGCTTCATCCGATACTCTTGTTGCCGAGCAGAATATTCCTTATGAGGCAGATTTGATGGGGGCTGATTATGATGTGCTTTTAGTATGGGCCTCGGCCTTTGCAGATAGTGTGTATTATGCCAATGTGGAGGGACTCTATACTGAGGCTCTGCGTTATGCCGATTCAGCTTTTGTATATCTCAATGCTCATCATCGTAAGTATGCTGACGAATATATCGGAGAGTTGACCGCAGCGGTAGGAGAGATTGACGTGGAGACTCGTTGGTGGCTTAGTGACTTCTCTACAGATTACCATACAATACTTGATGTGCGTAACGAATTGGCTGTCGCAAATTTGGCATTACGCCGTTGGTACGAGTATAGGTATAATAACCGCATATATAACGACCTTTACAAATTGGTGAGTGAAGACCGTTCATTGATCGAATATTGTAATCGTATGCAACGTTACAATAGCAATACTCTTGTAGCGATACTCATTTGTGTATTGTTGGTGTTAGGGTATCTGGTTGTTATTATCCATGCATTTATGGGTAGGGTTGAGAGTGCTTATCGTGATATTGAGGAGATTGAAGAGGATGAAAGACGTGTCCGTCACGAAGAGAATAGATTGCATGTACAGAACATGGTCCTCGACAATTGTTTGTCGACCATAAAGCATGAAACCGTATACTATCCCAATCGTATAAAACAACTTGTTGCCCGCTTGGATGAATATGACGAACGTCATCAGATGAAAGAATTGGTAGAGTATTACAAAACGATATTTTCAATGCTCACAGCCTGTGCATCACGTCAGCTTGATGAGGTTACTTTCCGTCGTACTACGATGGAGGTTAATGTATTGCTTGAGGAGGCTACCCGTTATCATGCCAAGAGATGTAAGTTAAGTCCGGAAGCACCAAAACTTATCGTAGAAGGTGGTGATATGTCAGTGTCGTGTGATGCTCATCTTATTTCCTTCTTATTGGAACAGCTGATAGATGCCTCATTGGCAGGTTCTCTCGAAGAAGAACTGATGTTGAGGGTAACTCCCGATGGCATGTTCGTGCGTTTTGAACTGATTAATCGGTCAAGGACTTTGGAGAAAGAGGCGATAAATAATCTTTTCACTCCTTCTCCCGAACACTTGAGGCAGACTCCTGAGGGAAAGGTGTGTGGTATGGAGTATGTGGTGGCACGACAGATTATTCGTGAACACGATAGCTACTTCGGACATGTCGGGTGTCGTATCAAGGCTGAGCCTGCCGATAATGGGTATTGCGTTTGGTTTACAATACCTGCGGGAAATGAGGAATCATAAATAGGAAAGAACTTAAAAGACATAATTCAAAGATATATGTACAACGTAATTATTGTAGAAGACGTTAAACTCGAACTTAAAGGAACTGAAGAGATATTCCGTAACGAGATACCCGAGGCTCAGGTTATCGGTACAGCCATGACCGAAGAGGAGTTTTGGCCGCTTATGGAACAGCAATTACCGGATATGGTGCTGCTCGACCTTGGTCTTGGCGGCTCCACAACAATAGGCGTTTCTATCTGTCGTACTATCAAGCAACGATATCCTGAGGTGAAGGTTCTTATCTTTACCGGTGAGGTTCTTAACGAGAGATTATGGGTCGATGCACTTGATGCCGGTGCTTGTGGCATTGTTCTCAAGACGGGTGAACTGCTCACGAGAGGAGAGATCCGTAGCGTGATGGAAGGTAAGCAGTATGTGTTTAACCAACCCATCTTGGAAAAGATTATTGCTCGTTTCCGCCAAACGGTACAGAGCGATGTCATACGCCACAAGGCTGTTCTTACGTATGATATCGACGAATATGATGAGCGTTTGTTGAGACATCTTGCTCTCGGCTATACCAAAGATATGATTGCATCTCTCCCCACTATGCCCTTTAGTCCCAAGTCGCTCGAACGAAGACAAAACGACCTCATCTGTCGTCTGTTTCCTGCGAGCGAGCAGAAAGGTGTCAATGTAACCCGTCTTGTGGTGCGTGCTATCGAACTTCGTATTATTGATTGCGATAATCTGATAGCTGATGAGTAAGCCTATTTCTGCTATTTAGATCTGTGTGTCATAACTCTTAAGATTTAAGTCAAAGATGTCCATCTTATACCTCATCATACTGGTCTTTTTGGTGCTCTTCTCATGGATAGGAAGCGTATATGGCTTGATGCTTCCCAACGGTGTGCTCATATCCAATCTCCTTGGGGCAGATAGTATACGCTATTTTGTGCGTCATAGCATAGAGCACATAGCTGCAGCCCCTTTCGTGGAGGTGATACTTCTCTTCATAATGATCAGTGCGGTAGAGCAGAGTGGACTTTGGTGCTATTTCTCTAATGCTGTGCGTGAACGCACTCTTCCCACTCTCACACGTCGGCAAAGCTATGCAATGCGTGTCTCTTTTATTGTCTTTGTGATTTGCTTGATTATTGTTGCCATGGGATTCATCGGCCCTCAAGGCAATCTGCTCAGTGTTACGGGTCATGTTGCGGGTGGCCCCTTTGCACAAGGATGGCTTCCCTTGTTTTGTGTATGCGTGTGTCTACCCTGTATTTGTTATGGCTGGTTAAGTGGAATTTGGAGCTCCGAACGTGCTGTTCTTTCGGCAATGGCCGTATCTATTACCCGTTACTCCAGCTATTTTGTGACACTTGTTGTAGCCTCACAACTCATGGCTGCCGTACGCTATTTACAGCTATTTGATTTCCTTAGTTGGGGCGATACCGCATTATCTATCTGTTCGATTCTTGTTTACGGCCTTCCTTTGTTGCTTCTGCTTATAAATCCTTCAAGAGGATGGCATCACTCTTAGTGTATACCTCCTGCTTATGTCCGATAAAGGCATCCCACTGGCAACTAAACTCCTTGGTGTGATCAATCTTGAAGTCCTCGCATCCATGGCTTTCGATGGTCGAGAGCAGGCGTCCCACTGAGAGCTGGTTGATGTCGATGGCCGGAAGGTAATGCTCAATCTCAGATTTTGCATCGGCACTGAATCCATAGATGAGGCCCACCTCTTCCAACTCGTCAAGCAGACGGTTGGTCATGCGGATAGGTATTTCGCCATCATCAGAAAGCTCGTTGGCGGTATATGGTTGTCCGCCCTCCTCAAAGCGTTTGCAGATGAGCGACATCACTACCACACAGAAGAAATCGTGATATCGACGGCTCACATTATCCACCTCCTGCCCGAAGTTATATTGCTCAATGTTTTGGCTCACATAACTCATCTCAACACCAAAGAGGATGATACTCCATGAGATATCTGCCCAAAGCATAAACATCGGGATGATGGCAAACGAACCATAGATCGCATTATAGCTTGATACCGACATCTGTATCTGTATGTAAATGTACAAGAAAGCCTGAAATAGGATACCCGTAATCATACCCGGGATGAAGGCATTGCGGAACCTTACCTTCGTGTTGGGGATGAAAAGGAAGAGTCCCGTCATGATAAGTCCCGACAGTACGTAGGGAGCCAGCTTGATGCAGATATGTACGAACGAACTGATGATATAATATTCGGCCAGACGTTGGTAGATGGTAGTCATGAAGATGCTGACGGCAGCATACAGGATGATTACGAGGGGAAATACGATAAACAGTGCCAAATAGTCGGTCAGTTTGCGGAAGTATGATCGTTGTTTCTTGACATCCCAGATGGCATTCATATTGCTCTCTATGCTATCGGCCAGGTTGATGATAGCCCATAGCAACATGGCTATACCTACACCGATGAACACTCCACTCTTGGCATACTCCAGATAATTGTCGATGAATGTCATCACCATATCCACCGTATTGTTCTGCACAGCATTTCCTCTTAGCAGACGCTCCATGAGGTTTGAAAACCCAAATCCCTTGGCAATAGCAAAGAGCAGAGCCAATATTGGGATTATCGAGAATAGGGTAGTGTAGGAGAGTGCAGCTGCACGTATCCAGACACGATCCTTGATGAAGCATTTGATGGTCTGTATGGTAATCTTGAGCAAGTTGTAGCTTGTGTATCGGCTACGGCTAACGTCACCCTCGCTCACTCTCCATAGCGAGCGGGTGAAGAAGAGCATAAGTTGTTTAAACTTTTCCTTCATGGTTTCTTCTATGATCTACGGCCAGCGGCATGCGCTCTTGGCACGATATACAATACACTAAAAAGAAAACAGTTGGCTTATAAGCCGGGTTCTGTACTATGGCAAAAACCATAGCGTCTGTCATTTATCTGTGCCTGACGTTGCCGTCATAGCTATAGCGGTCTACCCTCCGGCTCGGGCGAGCAACCCTCAAACACCGGTATACATGACCTTGCAACTCCCGGGACGCACAGCTCATGGTGTCACCACCCGACTGGTAGGCTCTTACCCTACCTTCTCACCCTTACCTCGCGTGAGCGAGGCGGTTATTTTCTTCTGCGTTTTCCCTGCCGTCACCGACACCTTGCACATTAACAAGCGGGATGCTCTATGTTGCCCGGACTTTCCTCATACTCCATGTGGAGCAAGCGACAAACCGTCCAACTGCTTTCAGAATGCAAAATTAGTGCAAGGCGAGCGAAAAAACAAATCTCCACAAGTGAAAGTAGAGGAAATGCTCGAATTGCCTTTACTGAGTGAGGCAGAGATGCTATAAGATTAAAACTTGTTTGGGTTTTTCCGATTCGCAGCCTGATTTCAAGCAGTGCAACGCACTGATTAAAGATGGTGCAAAGCGAGTAAAAAGCTAAATCTCAACGGTGTAAAACCATTATGTTGCGGAAAAGTAGTACGTAATTGTTTGTAACTGATTCTTTTCTATAAATTATTTTTCAAGTTATCAAAGACAATCAAAGACAATATATGAAAAGAGGTCGTAACGGAGAATTTTAGGGGTTATTGTGTTAAAAACGGGCAAAAATATTGCATGATAAAAAAAATATGCTTTTCTTTGCGGTGAATTATTAACAAACCAATAAAACTGAACGCCTATCGAAACACTCTTACTCTAAAAAATAACAAAAAAGTAAGTAGTAATGGAAAATTTGAATCAGCTGACCGACGATATGTTGGTGGCTCTCTATTCAAAGGGTAATGATAAGGCGTTCGATGTATTGCTATCCCGCTATCAGGGAAAGATTTTCAACTACATCTTCTTCATCGTACGTAATCAGGAATTGGCCGAAGATATCTTTCAGGAAACCTTCGTCAAGGCCATTGTTACTATGCAGCAAGGACGTTATAATGCTGATGGTAAGTTCGGTGCTTGGATTACTCGTATTGCCCATAACTTGGTGATTGACTCGTTCCGTCAAGAGCGTAATGAGAATACGATATCCAATGATGAGACAGAGGTTGACTTGCTGAACGATGCGGACTTGTGTGATGATAATATAGAGATGCAGATGGTCAATGACCAGACGCTTACGGATGTTCGTCGTTTGGTTGATGCCTTGCCCGATAGCCAGCGTGAGGTGGTGTATATGAGATACTATCAAGATCTCAGCTTTAAGGAGATTGCTGAGATTGTGGGCGTGAGTATCAATACAGCATTGGGACGTATGAGATATGCTTTACTTAATATGCGCAAGATTGCTGAGGAAAAGCATATTGTGTTAGAGATGTATTAATTTACATAGATAGAATAAAGAGAAAAGCTGCTTCAATTGAGGCAGCTTTTTTTATTGCAAATGCTTTTGTCTTGATTTCAGGAATTACCTCTTGCAAATCATGCCATCGTGAAGGATAATCTCCTCTTCTTCAATAAGACGTTGGAGTAGCTTCTTTATTTGTGTAGAGCCAATCTGTAGGGTGTATAGCTCTTCGATGGAGTGGAACCGTTTATCTGACAGGAGGTTGTATAACATCTCTTTGTAGGTGTTGAAGTTGGCTTCTGTCAGGGTAGAGGTGCGTTGTTTGCGGCAGTTGTCGCATACGAGGCAGGGAAGTGCATCGTGTTCGCCAAAATAACGCAATAGTATGCGGCTACGGCATTCGTTGTCGGCAAGTACATATTCCTTCATGGCTTCGATGCGTTGGGCATAGCTCTCTTTTCTCGTTTCGTATACTGAAGGAGTAATAATGATTCGTGAGGTGTCGATACGTTTGTGTACGAAGGTTATCGATGGACATGTTCGACGTGGTATATAATGTATCACGCGTGCGCGACTAAGACCGAGCAGTGATTCGAATAAAGGCTCAAGTGCGATACCACTAATCTCACTGATGTATTTTTCGTCAATGAATACATAATCGCTGAATACTCCACTATAGAGACGGAGTAGGGCGCGGATAACCTGATCGGATGTGGCACTGATGTCGTAACGACGGTATAGCTCATCACGTGTGACGATAAAGCGTAAGCGTGAAGTATGTTCGTCTTCCTCTTCGTAGTGGATATATCCTGCTTGGGTGAGTAGGCGCAAGGCACTTTCTGTTTGTATGATTGGGGTTCTATAAGCACGGCAGAAGTCATGGAGGTCGAAGTCGTAACGACATCCCTCACCATCTCCCACGGCCATCTGATAGTAGTATCCAAGTCGCTCGTAGATGTTTGAGATAAAGGTTTTCTCCGGGTAGTTGTCGCTGACACGACGTGAGAGACGACGTTTATCATCGGGTGTGTATAGCAATACGGCATAGGCCGTTATACCATCTCGTCCTGCACGTCCAGCTTCTTGATAGTATGCCTCGGGAGAATCTGGCATCTCGTAATGGATGACCATGCGAACATCGGGCTTGTCGATACCCATACCAAAGGCATTGGTGGCTACCATGACGCGGATATCGCCATCTGTCCATTGATGTTGGCGTTTGTCCTTATCTCGAGTGTCGATACCGGCATGGTAAAAGGCTGCACTAATTCCGTGCTCGTTAAGGAACTTGGCAATCTCTCGGGTTTTATCTCGATTGCGTACGTAGATGATGGCCGATCCTCCTACGTTGTTGAGGATATGAAGCACTTCGGCTTCTTTGTTTTCGGTAGAGCGAACGATGTAGTTCAAGTTCTTACGCTCGAAACTCATGCGAAAGACATTCTCCTTGCGGAAGAGTAGTCGTTCCTGTATGTCTTTCACCACTTCGGGGGTAGCTGTGGCCGTGAGAGCAAGGATTGGTATCTGTGGCAATAGCTTGCGTATCTCGGCAATGGCGAGGTATGAGGGACGGAAGTCATACCCCCATTGTGATATACAGTGGCTTTCATCTATGGTGATGAAACTCACCTGTATGCGACGGAGCTTCGTGAGGAAGATGTCAGAGGTGAGTCGTTCGGGAGAGATGTAGAGAAACTTATATCCTCCCAATATGCAGTTATCCAATGCTGCCACTATGCTATCGCGACTCATGCCCGAGTATATGGCTGCAGCTTTGATGCCACGTTCGCGCAACTTGCTCACCTGATCCTTCATGAGAGCGATGAGTGGCGTGATGACGATACATGTGCCAGGTTGTGCTAAAGCAGGAACCTGGAAAGTAATGCTCTTACCACCACCGGTGGGCATCAGTCCGAGAGTGTCATGTCCGCTGCCTATGCTGCGGATGATGTCTTCTTGTATACTACGAAATGAGTCGTAGCCGAAGTATTCCCGAAGAACCTTTATGTAGTCCACCTCGCTTTATGCGTTAGGTCTGATGCTCTCAATCTGCAGTTGTATCTCTCCTCGTTTATGAGAATTCTCCTCTATGGTGTAGCATATATCGAAGGCTTGCTTGCTCTTGATATATCGAGCTTGCTTGCTTTGTCCGAATGCTATGCCATTCATTACACGACTTGAATTATTGTCTACCAACTCAAGCTTGATGTGCTCTTGATTGTGTCCTACGACCTTGCTGGTGCCATAATCGTGTACCTGTCTGGTGCAGAAGATGGGCTTCATGTTGTCAGGACCAAAGGGTTCGAAGCGCTTGAGGTCGTTATACAACTTCATGTTAATCTCTTTGAAGGGAATCTCTTCGTCGATATCGATGATAGCGTTCGTTTGTGTCGGATGTATATTCTCAGATACATACTCCTCGAATCTACGGGTAAACTCCTCAATATTCTCTACCTTCAATGAGAGGCCTGCGGCATAGGGGTGTCCGCCAAAATTGTCGAGCAGGTCTCGGCAGCTTTCTATAGCTTTGTATACGTCGAAGTCTGCCACCGAACGTGCTGAACCTGTTGCCATATCATTGGTACGTGTCAATACCACTGATGGGCGGTAGAACAATTCGGTAAGTCGAGACGCTACGATACCGATGACTCCTCGGTGCCAATCTTCGTTGTAGAGTACGATAGAGCGCTTGTCGGCCAAATCTTCAAGGCCATCGACGATGCGATTGGCCTCTTCGGTCATACTCTTGTCGAGGTCTTTGCGTGCTTCGTTGTATTCGTTGATTTGGTTGCTCAACTCCAATGCCTTGGCATAATCCTTCTCGGTGAGCAGGTCTACCGCCTCTTTTCCTGTCTGTATGCGTCCCGATGCATTGATGCGAGGACCTATCTTGAATATGATATCGTTGATTTTAATCTCCTTATCGCGCAATCCACATACCTCGATAATAGCTCGTAGGCCTATGCTCGGGTTGTGGTTTATCTGGCGCAATCCGTGGTATGCCAATATACGGTTCTCTCCCATGATGGGCACGATATCTGAGGCGATGCTCACAGCTACCAAGTCGAGGTAGGGGATAAGTTGGCTGAATTCAATGCCATTATCCTTGATGAATGCCTGCATCAGCTTAAAGCCTACACCACATCCCGAGAGGTGAGGGTAGGGGTAGTTAGAACCGATAAGCTTGGGGTTGAGGATAGCCACGGCAGGCGGCAATACGTCATCTTGCATGTGATGGTCACATACGATAAAGTCAATGCCCAGCTCTTTGGCATAAGCAATCTCGTTTACGGCCTTTACGCCACAGTCAAGTACGATGACGAGTTTTACTCCTGTTTCCTTCGCATAATCTACTCCCTTGATAGATACTCCGTAGCCATCGTTGTATCTGTTGGGGATGTAGTAGTCAATGTTTGTGGTAAACTGCTGTAAAAAGCGGTATACCAATGCTACGGCTGTAGTGCCGTCTACATCATAGTCTCCATAGACGAGGATGCGCTCTTTGCGGCCTAATGCTTGATTAATGCGCTCCACGGCCTTGTCCATTCCATCCATAAGGAAGGGGTCGTGCAGATCTGTAAGGCTCGGACGAAAAAAACGTTTAGTCTCGTCAGCTGTTGTTACTCCTCTGTCTATGAGTAACCGACAAAGTACGGGGTTGATGCCTGTCTCTTTGGACAGCTCATCAGCCTTCTGGCTTTTTTGTTCGGTTGGAGGTTGATAATTCCATTTGTAACTCATTATATGTTGTTTTTTTTGTTGTCTATCTCAGAGGCACTTAAAAACGCGCCTATTCAATGGCTTACAGTTGATTATGCCTTTTTCGCCATTTTAATCATGTAAAGTTACAAATAAACAAGCAAAAAAACAAACTTGCCCCTGTTTTTTACAGAGTTTTAATATATAAAGGCCCAATAATGGGTTAATCGAGATCCAAATCCATCAATTCTTTCAGCCTTTTTAGCGAAGGATTTCGTTGCTCCAACATTTGGTATTGCTCTACTCGGCTATATATGCGTTGGTTGGTTTGTGTAGCCTCTAAAACTATATCAATGTTGATGAGATTATTTTGCATCTGCTTGCGCATATACTCCTCGATACGCGTTTTCATGGATTGCAGTTCTTGGGCAACAATCTTATTGTCTGTAGTGACGACGATGTTTGTTTCGCCATTCAGTTGAGGACGAATGTTCATCAGTCGACCCGCCATGGCCGATTCCTCTTTGGGAAGTGTTGAGGCAAACTGCTTCCAGCAGATACGTGCGCCATCTTCATTGATAGGCAAGTTTTCTGCTACGGATTGGCTGGCCGTTGGTAGGGCTTGGTTGGCAGATGTCGTTGCTTGGTTTGCCGATGTCTTTTCTTGTGTATTGCGCAAGGTGCCCGTGCGTATCGATATGCCTTTAGGGCGACTCATCATCGTGGGCGTGGTGCTACGTGAGGTGAGTTGCGATATGGGGTGATTGGCCGGGGGCGTACTTCCCACAGGATATTGCTGCTGAGCGGCATTGTCCTGAGGTTGGCTTGCTTGTGCAGTATTGTATGTCGATGTTGACTGAGCCGGCTTACTATTATTGGGCAGGCTTGTTGAGGCGGCTGCTACCGCCTTTTGGAATAGGGGTTTCAGACGCTTGGGGCCACGCCCCGAGCCTATCTCGTCAGCATCTCCTGTGAGTTGTGATAACTGTATCAGTGTCAGCTCCACGAGTAAACGCTTGTTTTTGCTGGCACGATAGTTGAGGTCACAATCGTTACATAGCTTGATGGCATTGATGAGGAACCGTTCGGGACATTTCTGTGCCTGTTCGCGATAACGCTCGCGTACGTCGGTGCTCACCTCCAGCAAGGGTAGTGTTGCGGGTTCTCGGCTCACGAGCAGGTCGCGCAAGTGAGCGGTGAGGTTGGTGATAAAGTTACCGCCATCGAATCCTCTGCGTAGCACCTCATCGAAGAGCAACATCGTCTCGCTTATCTTATGCTCGATGAAAAGGTCGGTAAAGCGGAAGTAATAGTCATAGTCCAAGATGTTAAGACTACCTATCACCCCTTGGTAGGTCACATTGCCGCCCGTATAGCTCACCATCTGGTCGAAGAGTGAGAGGGCATCGCGCATACCTCCATCCGCCTTTTGAGCGATGACGTGTAATCCGGCCTCTTCGGTGGTGACGCCCTCTTTTGAGGCTACCTTGGCCAAATGCTCTACGATATCGTTTAGCTCGATGCGTGTGAAGTCATATATCTGACAACGCGAGAGGATGGTAGGCAATACCTTATGGCGCTCTGTGGTTGCGAGGATGAAGATGGCATGGCGAGGCGGCTCCTCCAATGTCTTGAGGAAGGCGTTGAACGCAGCTGTAGAGAGCATGTGTACCTCGTCGATGATGAACACCTTATAGCGACCTATCTGAGGCGGTATGCGTACCTGATCGATGAGCTCGCGGATATCGTCAACCGAGTTGTTTGATGCGGCATCCAGCTCATGTATGTTATAGGAGCGTTGCTCGTTGAAGGCGATACATGACTCACACTCGTTGCATGCCTCACCCTCAGGAGTCAAGTGTTCGCAATTGATTGACTTGGCAAAGATACGGGCACATGTCGTCTTTCCTACGCCACGTGGGCCACAGAAGAGGTATGCGTGTGCCAGCTTACCTGTGAGGATAGCATTCTTTAGTGTTACGATGAGCGCCTTTTGTCCCACCACGGTGTCGAATGTTGCTGGGCGGTACTTACGGGCCGATACTATAAAGTTGTCCATATATACTATAATGTAGTTTCAACTGCAAAGATAGTAAAAAACGAGCAAGATATATGAAACTTGTTTCAATATTTTACAGCGAGTGCAGTATATCTTCGAGATTTATCTCAAAGATAGTAAGAACTTGCGTAATAATGGCAGGATAAGGGTGAAATTTGATAAGTGGTTGGTACATATACCATTTTTGTGTCACCTCACCATATTGTTA